>WBZO01000108.1_pt1 | contig 219102 bp, 169 predicted proteins | sample 5204261 | NCBI WGS metagenome assembly WBZO01 (sample SAMN12412400, study PRJNA552823) | activated sludge metagenome | isolation source: activated sludge from anammox sidestream of wastewater treatment plant... | place: USA: North Carolina | collected 2017-09
GCGGGCCTTGAGGGCCTCGAGGTGCGACACGGCGAAGACGACGCGGGGAGCGGCGGGGGCGGCGGCGAGGCCCTCCAGCAGCTGGCCCAGCGCCTCCTGGTTCCCCTCGTCGCACGACGCGAAACCCTCGTCCACTACTAGCATGTCTGGGAGCGGGACCGACGCCAGACGCCACAAGGCCAGACGCATTGCTAATGCTAGCGCAAAGCGCTGGTAGCCGGACGCCAACGCCACTGGTAGCAGCTTTCCTCGTGCTGTCGTGTGCAGGATATCGAAATCCTCGCTAATCTTTATTTTGAACTGCGCACCAGTCTCTATCAAAGACTCGTTTATTGCGCCTTCGAGGCTTGGCCGTGCCCGCGAAAGCAGTTGATCAGCAATGCCGCCATTGGTGTTGAGCACCTTTCGATAAGCCTCAAGTGTTTCTTTTGCTATCAGGGCCTTTGCGTGGGCAGTCGATCGCTTTCCCTCGAATGCATATCTCTCTTCCAGCCGAGCAATATGAATCGCATGTTCGCTTATTTGTTGCATTAATCGTCCGCGGGTGACAGTTAGTTCGGAAACTTTTTTCTCCGACTCGTCCAGCCGTTGCGATATAAGCTTTTCGTCGCGCTTTTTTTGTTCAATCTCCCATTGCAATCGATCGCGCTCCTTGTGCCTTGTTTCGGCCTCGGTTGCTTTGTCAAACGCTTCGGCAGCCCGCCAGGCGGCCCGCACTTCGGATATCCTTGCACCGATAATTTTTTTCATCTCGTTTTCTCGAGTTCGATATCCTGTTGATGCGTCCGAATTCTCTTGGAACACAGATCTGAGCATTTCCTTATCGTTCTCGAGACACTCTTTTGATTCAAGCAGAGATTGCTCGATTGTCGCCACATTGATCTCGGCTTGATCGTAACTGGCTTTTTTCGCACGCAAATCTCGTAAGCGACCGATTTGCAGTGCATTGGCTTGGGCAATCTCGAGATTTTTACTTTCTGTTTTGTATCGAACGAGTTGACCCGCTGCATATGCGCGCACAGCATTTTCATAAACTTGTTCTGCACGCGCAATCTCCTGGATAATTTCCTCTGCGCCTTCGGCAGACAGGAGGTGCGCGGTTGTTGTGCAATCCTTGCAGTGCTCGGAGAATCGAAGGCGGTCCCGTAAATGCTTGGTGCCAAGAATTGCGGCATGACACATTTGGACATTCTTGAGCTTCCGATTTGCTTCGCTCGGCGTTATCCGCGCTTCTGTGGACAGTTCTGTCAGCTTTGCCAGCGATAGCTGCCGCAGCTCCTCAAGTACGTGCTCGGGACAACTTTTATAATTTTTTTGTGCGAGCTCTGCATTCGCGCGGAGGGCGATGATTTGCTCAGCGATGACCGCCTGTTGGGGCAGGTTTTTTGCTTCCAGCTCAGACTTTTCCTGTAACTCTGCTCGCGACATCGTTTTTGTTTTTCGGTATGCTTCAGCCTCTTCATGGTTACGCTGGCGGTCTCGCATACGCGCCTCTGTAACCGCGACAGCAATCTCGGCATCTTTTTGTTTTTTCGCGAGATCCTGAATGCATTGCCGCATTTCGGATCGTGTGGTGACCAGCTCCGTTGCCGCCGAAGTCGCCTCCAGAAAGGTTGGCGGCTGTTCGGCAACTGTCAAGTCCGAATCAACAGGAATGTTTTTCCAGTGCTCGAATTCGTCCCTCATTGATTGCACACTATTCAGGCCCAAGCGCTGCAATTGTTGTTGCAGCGCCTCGGACGCCTCCGCGGCTGTTATCGTTAATTCTGGCAGATGCGACGCGTAATCGAGCTGCGCCGTGAGTGTTCGCAGGCATCCCCTTGTCTCACCGAGCGCTTTTCGAGCCCCGCCCAAGACTGATTTCTCACCCTGAAGACAACGTTCGTTGTCTGAGTTTTCAAGCCTGGCGTCGTCCATATCACCTCGATGATTGTCAAGCTCTTCCTCAATTGACTCGAGTGTTTGTCCGGCGAACTGCGCGTTGAGGGTTTTTACTTCAGAGTTTCTGGATGTATACTCCTTTACCGTTGCGCGTTCGATTCGCGCAAATGCGCCCAGCGCCAAAATTTCCGATAAGAGTTTTTTGCGGATGGCCGCCGTCGATGTCACGAGCTCTGTACCAGAATCCTGCAACATGACCGCGCATGATATTGCATGGTTGAAATCGCCGATGACGGTCGCGATTTCGGCGACCGTCTCAGGGGTCGAGCCCTTGGTTCGATCCACCCCCTCAAACACAAACCGATATAGTGAGACTGGAGTCTTCGATCGCGTGTTTCCCTTCTCGATAATGCCCTCTTTTCCATCAAGTTCGAACTTGAGAACAAGCCGATACGATCGTGCATCGGCCCGTATCATCTCGTCTTTTGTCCTGGCACGCGGGTGGACATCATAAAGCGCGAAGAGAATTATATCGATGAGTGACGACTTACCGCTATAGTTTGGCGCGATCACACCGCTAACACACCCCTCCAGCTTTTCGAAATCAATCACGTTACCTGGTCCAAAGCAGTAAAGATCAGTGAACGAGAGGCTGAGTAGTCTGATCCGTGCGCGCCTGGGTAGGGCATCAATGACCGCTTTGTAGCGCTCCTTGTGCATCTTTACTACGTCCGCGAGACGTGGGTGGTCGGGTCCAAGCAGGCCACGGACTACTTCCTCATGCACTTGTAAATCGCGTGCATCTTCCTGCGCACGTACCAGCAATGCCGTTTCGGCCGCTTTTGCACTGTTTGACGCCCGTGGGGGTGCTTCGCCCGGCTTTGATGCCTTTTCCGCTTTCAGCCTAATGATGCGCGGCGGCATTTGGAAACGGGCCGTATAGACCGCAACAAGGCTTGATATTTGCTTCTCGTCTGTTGCCGCGTCATGGATGACCTCCCAGGATATCGGTTTTTTCGGCACTGGCTGTTCGGTCACCTCTGCGCCCTCGACCATCTCAATCCTTGCGAACCCACCCCAATCGTTCTGAATGTCAACACCCCGAATGTCCGGAACTTCTGTTCGATATCGATGGTTTGGTACATCGGCCTGGACAACTGTCCAGACCAGATAGCCGTGGCCCGCGTGTTTTTCTCCGAAATTTTGCTGCACGAGGCTTCCACAGTATGCTGCCCTGGGTGTAATGTTTTGGCGCAAATGTATGTGGCCGCCGATTGCGATATCGAACAACTCGAGACCTTTCGGCGCAAGCTTCGCGCGCATCATTTGTCCGTTCGGGAACCGCGCGCCATCGACTTCTTCGTGAAATAAGCACACCCATGGCGCGGCTTCAAGCCCGAAGTCACGTGCTGCTGTGATAATCTCAGACTGCGACGGCTTTGGCCCATCGGGCGCAATGACTACCCAGAGAAGTCCATGTGCGGCGTATACTCCACTGTTTCGCCAATAGGTCAATCTTGGCGGCTCGAGCTTGGCGTTGAACTTGACGATCGGCGTCAAGAGGTCGAGCGCGCCGGGTGTCAAACAATTCGTGTCGTGGTTTCCCGTTATCATCACGACTGGGGCGATGTCGGACAGTTTCATAAGGAACTGCGCGGTGTCTTCTATGTTGTGCGCCGATGCCTTCGTGTTTTTGTCGAGCACGTCTCCGGCGACCACAATAAGATCTGGTCCTTCTTGCCAGAGACTTGCGTACAGCGCGGTAAATACTTCGGCATATTCACCGCGACGCATATCCTGGATGTGGATATCTGCGAGGTGCGCGAGTTTGAGGGTTACAGACTTCTGGCTGTCCATTTCGTGTTCTTTGCCGCGCGGGGGTTCAAATCGGCGCGGTATAACTTTCGCGGTTGGCCTTCGCGGCTGCAAAAAAATGCGGCCTTCTGGTTCAGTCGGCCTGCAATACGATCCAAGCCCGGATCTCCTCTGTTTTGGCATCGCGCAGACATACTCCTCTTTCCCACGGACAGCCGTTTTCCCGCGCCCAACGCAATATTTCGAAGTTTCCGCTTGCTGACGCGTTGTAACATACTGATTGGTCCCAGGCCGCGCCGTTTGCCTTTACCCATTTTAATAATTCGAGATGGTCGAAAGATGCCGCAAGGGCGCAAATCTCTAGCTCATCCCATTCGCAGCTGTTGGCGCGTGCCCACTTCATAATCGCAAGATGTCCGCCTTCCGCTGCGGCATCGCAGGTTTTCTCGTCCCACGGACAGCCATTGCTCCACGCCCACTTTAGGAGTTCGAAGTGCCCACCCCGTGCGGCGGCAGCGCAAGTAAATTCGTTCCATTGACAACCCTGATCAAGCGCCCATTGTAAAAGTTTTTGGTGTCCGTTCCGAGCTGCGTTTGTGCATATTCCTTCGTCCCAGGGGTCATTGTCCCATGGACAACCATTTTCATGCAGCCACTGCAGAATCTCGAGATAGCCGCCCTCCGCCGCGGCGTCGCAGGTGTCTTCGTCCCACTCGCAGCCGTTGACGTGCGCCCACTTTAAAAGCTCGAAGTATCCGCCCCTTGCGGCCTCCGTGCAGGTTCTTTTGTCCCAGGAATATCCAGTGGCGCGCGCCCACTGAAGCGTTTTTATCGCGCCTTTTTTCGCAGCCAATTCGCAAATCCAATCCCTCCGCCAGTAAATGAGAGCTCCCTCGTTCAGGTTGCGGATGGCCCAGGCAAGCGTTGTCGTAGCATGTATGAGTTCCCCGAGAATCAGGCGAAAGCCCTTTCCCTCCGCGAGCCGAGCCCGGGCGCAGGCATGCCAGTTTTTGCTCACACACGCCACCAGGGTCAGCGAGGACGAGTCGAGCCGCCCGAAGACGAGCGGTGGGAGGTCCGGGACAGAGAACAGCAGATCAAAGGGTACGGCGTCGCTTTTGGTGGCCATGTATCCTCGCCGATGGATGTTTCAAAAATGACGGCCTTGCATTTGCGCTCAGTCCGCCTGCGCGGCGAGCCACCCCTGCTTCAGTCGGTCTGCGATACGAGCCACTCCAATGTTTCCCACTCTTCCCATGTTTCGGCGTCGCTCATGCAGTGAGCCCTGTTCCATGGACAGCCGTTTTTGCGCGCCCACTTTAGGAGCTCGAGGTGGCCGCGCTTTGCGGCCACTGTGCAGGTGGATTCGTCCCACTTGCAGCCATTTTCGCGCGCCCATTGTAGGACGGCCAAATGACCGCCAAGGGCGGCCTTTTCACACGTACTTCCGCCCCACGGGCAGCCATTTTCTCGTGCCCACTTTAGGATTTCAAGGTGGCCGCTGCGTGCTGCGCTGGCGCATGTCGATGTGCTCCACGGACAGTCGTTCGCCCGCGCCCATTGCAGGATCGCGAAATGGCCGCTCTCTACCGCGTAGCTGCACGTTAAAAAGTCCCAGGGACAGCCGTTGGCGTGCGCCCACTGCAGGATCTCGAAATGGCCGCTCCCCGCCGCATTGGCGCAGGTTTGCGTGTCCCACGAACAGTCATTCGCCCGCGCCCATTGCAGGATCGCGAGATGGCCGCTCTCCGCGGCATAGGCGCAGATATCCTCGCTCCACGGACAGCCATTCGCCCGCGCCCATTGCAGCGTCCCCAACGCGCCTTTTCTTGCGGCTAAGCCACAAATCTTATTTCGCAGCTGCATTGACAACTGCTTTTTGTTCAAGCTTTGGATCGCCCAGGCCAGCGCTGACGTGACGCCCACGAGATCGGCGAGGATCAGGCGAAAGCGCGGCGCGTCTTTGCCACGAACCTTTCGTGCCAGGTCGCGCCATTTTCTGCTCACGCAGGCCGCGAGGGCGAGGCTGGAGGGGTCGAGCTGGCTGAAGACCAGCGGCGGGAGGTCCGGGACCGTGAATAGCCGATCAAAGGGAGTGATGTCGCCTTCGGCCATAATGGTTTCTTCGGAGGCTTTTCAAAATTGTCAGCTCCGCATTTATGCGTTCCAGCCCAAGACGACCAAGATGTCTTCTTCCTCTTCCTGGGTTTGTAGCTGTGGTTGCGCTTTCGCCGCGCGCATCAACTCCTTCAGCTTCGCGAACTCTGGATTCGTTGACGTCGCACAGACCCGCTCTGCTTGCTGCGAGTACTGGCCCAGCAGGACAAGGCTTTCTTTTTCTTCCGCCACCAACTCGTTTATGTGTTGGGTGATGTAGCGGCCGAGGGGGCGCAGCGGCGTCGTTACTGGTCCCTCAACGTAGCTTACCACGACTTCCGCGAAACTCCGGAATAATTTTTCGCCGACTTCTGCCGCCGGCTTTTCTTCCCAGCCCCTCCACGTGTAAATTAGCGCCGTTTTTTCGGTCACCCTGACCGCCGTCTGATTTTTTGCTTTCCAGCGCAGCACCTGCCTGCCTAGGCTGTAGATCGCCTGACGAGATTGCTCTGCGTAGCGGGCCTCGACAACGTCGTCTGCGCAGTTTACGCCAGCGTCGATCTCCATTGTGTAGAGTGTTGATTCCAGTTTTATGTGGCCGAACGCTTCGTGACAGAACTCCTCTGGTGGCTCGTCGCCCGCCGTCCATGTTGCATCCTCCAATGTTGTCATTTGTTGGCCCGGGACTCGAAGCAAAGCCTCCATATTTTTTAGATGAGCCGTCATCGCACTGTTTGATGTCTGCACCACCGCCTGCGGCTTTTTTTCGAAGCCATCTTTTGCCCCCGCCATCAGGTCCTGCTCTATCGAATGTCCCTGCATCGGCAGATCCGCCAGCCTTTTCACCATTTGTTCGAACACATGCTGTGTCGCCTCTTGTAGTGGCTTCAGCAGCCACTGGCGGGGAACGAACACCAGCGCCTGGTCGCCTCGATCGGGGCTCAAGTAAATGTTTCGCTGCTCTGGATCTTCATGAGCTTGTCGCAGCACCTCCACCAGCAATGCTGAAACTCCTCGCGGCTCCCCTTTACGGCATGCAGCTGTTTCGGTGACGCCCAGACGGGCCGCGGCTTGCTGCAGCTTGTCAACTTTCACGTTACTCGGTGATGTAAAGGGCCGCGGATCGACTAGCGGCGCCGGCCACTTGGTCGGCCAGCCGGGCGTGGGGGCCGGTGTGGGCAGAAAGTTGGCGATTTGTTGGTTGACATTTCCTTGGATCTGGTTCATAGTCCCTTGGATTTGGTTGACATCCCCTTGAATCTGATTCAGAACTTTGTAGCTGTTGTCGACATTGCTATTGTCTGTGTTTTGTATTACTGTTCCGTTGTTAACAATCAGATTCGTCGCTTGAATGTTCTGGGGTCCGCCGGCGTCGCTCGTTTTTTTCTGCAGCAGTTCTGCGACCTGTTGTTGAAGTGCCTGGACTTTTTGGTCGAGTTCACCTTCCGTCTTTTTGTTTTGTACTTTGCAATGATTATGACAGTGTTGGCTTTTCGCTTGCCTTGTTGCGAATATTCTCTTACACGCGGCACACACATGGGCGTTCTTGTCACTCCCTTCCTCCGATCTGAGTACTTGCTCACAGGGCGTTTTTCGGTCAAGATGCCTTCGAAGCCAACAAGGCGCGCCAAATACTTTCCCGCATTTCGGACATGTTCGATCTGCCATCTTGCCAACTGTCACCAATTTGTCACTATTTTTGACAAGTACAGACATCTAATTGTCATCATTTTGGCAATCATTATGCACTTCTAAGACCTTGTTCGATAAAACAACACCCACAACATATGTTTAGGGTAAAAATTTATGTGTACGTTCTGGCCACGTTTTTTACCTGGCAGGATTCTGAAGACCATGTCACTGTTTTTGAAAAGTCATCATTTCCGCAGGGGGGGGGGGGGGGGGTGTCACTAATTTTGTCGGGCGCGGCCCGTCGCCGCGCACCCGATTTATTTATTTTTATTTCCGACTTCGGTGCTCGGAGCGAGCACCCGAGTGAACATTTTGGTTACCAAACACGCCGACTATACGCCATTCAGTGTTCGGCGAGCCGAAGAACGAGGCATGTCTGGTAACCAAAATGTTCACAGCCTCTGGAACGCTTCGTCGGCTGAAAAACAGAGAAGAACGCGCGCTGCTCGGATTGTGTATCCAAAGGAACACAATCCGAGCGGACCATACCCGACAAAAGGCCGCCCGGCATGATCTGGCAGAACAACTGGATGGTCCACTTCAGAAAAATGTTTCCACATGTTGGTCGGCTCGGTTGAATGAAAAGCGAGCGTAACCGGCATGATTGAATGGTGCGGCATGTTGTTCACTCCGCTTTAGATGCGCGTCGCAGCAGAGATGCGCGATGTGTGCCGACGAAGCAGCCAAGGAGCGCCAGAAAAAAGTCTCAGCCGTCCAGAACGCACTAATGTGTGCATTAGCCGGGCCCAACGAGCAGGCTGTCAATATCGCCCTGCGGCATCTCAGCGCCCTTCAACTGAATCGCGACGAGCTGCGGGCCTATCTCGAATACCTTAAGCGCACGGCCTTTGCTACGGCCCTGTGGCCGCAGCACGCCGATCTGCTGTACGGGTGGGTATTCGACCTCAACCTAACCCACGGATGGAACCTCGAGGTCGCGGACCACCGACTTTCAATGCACCAATGGACCACGGGCGCGCGTCCATCGTCGTATGCACAACAAAAATGAGGACACCGCGTGTTTTGGAAGTCCGACGGATGTCGCATATGAGCGACCGACAAAAGAAAATTGACGCCTGCCGAGACGCCCTCAAGCTCGTACTTGAGGGCTCGAATCTTGCAGCACTCCGAGCCATTTTGCGGCGCCTGAGCGCGTTCCTGCTCTCCCGAGACGAGCTCGAGCCGGTCCTCGTTTTTCTCAAAAAGACCACCTTCGCCGGTACAGCGTGGCCCAGCAACTATAACCTCGTCGACGAACTGTACGAGTGGGTCTTCTGCGTCAACCTCGAACAGGGCTGGGGCCTCGAAATTGCCGAGCAGCGCCTGCCAATGAATGTCTGGGTGGTTCACGGGTGTCGGGGAAAAAAATAACCGACGCGGGGCTTAAACAACTTTGGGTTCGTATTTTACTACATCGCCGCCGTAAAAGACAAGCCCATTTTTTGTGTCGACAAATTCGCTGTAGGATTTTATCAGTGCGTCTCTTGCCTCGACCGGGACAAGGCGGCACTTGATTTTTATCTTTGGCGATGTGCTCCTGACGTACAGATTGTTTATCAACGTGGTCGGTAATTGTGAGATGTCCCGGCAGTTGCCAAGACACTGGTCCCCGTAGAAATACTGCGCGTCCCGGTCCTCGTCGATCCATTCAAGGATGAGGTCGCAGATCTTCTGGATTCTGAATGTATGGACACCGGCAGGTGTATAGGACGTGTCAGGTGTCAGCGTTTTTATATAGTCCGTATTGCGCTTGCCCTGATTCATGTAACGATGCAGGTTGATGACATTGATTTCGTCCTGCGGAGTGACGAGCAGGCAGTTTGGCGCGTCGTCCATTATGGCCCATCGGCGATAAATGTCTAGAATGCGTAAATTGGGTTCGGGACCTACTCTTGTTCACTTTTTTGAATGATCCAGGCTACGATGGAAGAATGCTCGCCCACGACTGCGCTCGCAAGGCATTCGTCAGCACACCAAGGGCAGCCGCCCAAAACGGCCCAAACAAGGACATCAAGGTGGCCATGGGCGGCGGCCTCAATACAGGTCCGCTGATCCCACGGGCACAAACTTTTGCGAACCCATTGCAAAAGCTTGAGATGGCCCCGTTTTGCGGCGGCAGCACAGGTGCTCTCATCCCAGCCGCACCCGTTATATCGGGCCCACTTTATAATGCTAAGATGACCTCCTTCCGCAGCGGCGGTGCAGGTTGCGCCCCAGGGACAATCATTGTTTTTTGCCCACCGCAAAAGCCTCAGATGGCCATGCTTCGCTGCGAGCGCGCACGCGACCCTTCTCGCGCCAGAAGAAAGCCGAAGCGCATCCTGCATCGCCCAGTCGATGATCCGGGATTCGAGCGCACGCTCGAGACGTGGGCAAAACCGAGGACACCCCTTATTGACCACGATGGCAGCTCTATTCCATTTTTTGCAGACGCAGGCAGCGACAGCGAGGCTAGTAGGGTCGAGTCGGGAAAAAAGAAGCAGCGGAAGGTCATGGACAAGGAAGAGGGAATCAAAAGGGGTGATGTCGGCCATTATTCGGATGCGCGCGGGGCTTCAAAAGCGGTACCGATGCAAGCGTTCGGCGCATCATGACGGGGAGGTGGCCCCCGAAACAGGTAACGGATCAAACGTGTGCAAGACGGACGACGCGCCGGGCAGTGGAATGCCAGATATTGGCGCTCTGAGGCCAAGGACGCGAAGCATCCAGAAGAACGTGTTGTAGCTCCCTTTTTCACACACCTCGCACGTATTCCAGACTATGATAAGCAGAAGCCAAAGTCCGACAAAGATCGCACCCAACAAGACCTTAGCGAATAAGCGGATCCAACTAATCATGATGGTATTGCGCCCAGGAGAACAAATCAAATTTCGTTGAAATCGGCCTAAAATAGAACGGCGTACCTTGGCCGCGTATGTGTACAAAACGCGCAAAAGTTGCCAACGCTCAGGGGTTCTGAAAATTTTGCTGCGGCGGGCCGTGGCCAAGAAGCCGGAGAAGCCAGCACAAAACGCCCTGTCCGCCGCTCATGCACCCCTCGTAGGTGCTCCAGCCGATGGCAATCGCGAGGGCGAGCACGAGCAAGATCGCAATAAGCACAATCCGGCCCCACATGCGTATCAAAAGGCGAAAAGAACGCAGCGGCTTTTGCGCACAAATCGGCCCGAGCCCCGCTAATTTGCGATGGTAAATAAGCGATGGCGAACTGGGGCCCGATCACGCGCAAGGCATGCAGCACAGACACGCTGGGCGACGCGACGTACCACAGCATCTTATGGAACATCCCGTCCGGGCAGGACTGGAACACGGCCTGCGAGCAAATGCCCCCAGTCGTGTTGGGCGGCCAAACGTTCCAGCATCCGACGCGCTGCATAAACACGACGAACGAGTGGGGGGAGTGGGACGGCGTGCCCGACCCGGCGTGCCAGCCGTCATGGGGCTCGATCACGCGGAAAGCGTGCAGCACGAACACCCTCGGCGAAGCGACGTACCACAGCATCCTGTGGAATATTCCCTCCGGAATGGATTGGGGGGTGGCGTGCCGCCAGATGCCGCCGCAGGCGATCAACGGCAAGACGTTCGCCACCCCAACCCGCTGCATCAGCGCGGGCAACGAGTGGGCCGAGTGGGACGGCGTGCCCGACACCGGCTGCCTCCCGACGTGGGGCCCGATCACGCGAAAGGCATGCAGCACGAGCACGCTCGGCAACGCGACGTACCACAGCGTCCTGTGGAACATCCCGCCCGGCATCGACTGGACGGCGGCGTGCCAGCAGATGCCACCGGTGACGATCAACGGCAAAACGTTCACGACCCCGACGCGCTGCATCAGCGCGGGCAACGAGTGGGCCGAGTGGGACGACGTGCCCGACACCGCGTGTCTGCCGACGTGGGGCCCGATCACGCGGAAGGCGTGCAGCGCGGACACCCTCGGCGACGCGACGTACCATAGCGTCCTATGGAACATCCCGCCCGGAATCGACTGGACCACGGCGTGCCGGCAGATGCCGCCAGTGACGATTAACGGCCAAACGTTCACGACCCCGACGCGCTGCATCAGCGCGGACAATGAGTGGGCCGAGTGGGACGGCGTGCCAGACAACGGCTGTCTGCCGACGTGGGGCACGATTACGCCGAAAGCGTGCAGCGCGAACACGCTCGGCGAGGCGACGTACCACAGCATCCTGTGGAACATCCCGTCCGGGATGGACTGGAACACGGCGTGCCAGCAGATGCCGCCGGTGACAATCAACGGCAAGACGTTCACGACCCCGACGCGCTGTGTGAACGCGACAAACGAGTGGGCCGAGTGGGACGGCGTGCCCGACACGACGACCTGTCCGTTGCCGACGTGGGGCCCGATCACGAAAAAGGATTGCAACCCCGGGGGGGACGCGACGTACCACAGCATTCTGTGGAACATCCCGTCGGGGACCGACTGGACCGACGCGTGCCAGCAGATGCCCCCCGTGACGATCAACGGCAAGACGTTCACGACCCCGACGCGCTGCATCAACACGACAAACGAGTGGGGCGAATGGGACGGTGTTCCGGATCCGACGTGCCCGCAGACGTCCCGCGTGATTTACTACGTGCTGATTTTCATTGCGTTGGTCGTGGTCGCGATCGTGGCGTCGTTTTTTATTCGATCGCGCGCCACGACAGCGCGAACCGGCGGCTCGGGCCGCACACAGCAAGCCACGAGGGGGTCCCTGGACCCTCTTGGGCATCACCCCCGGCGCTATTGAAACGGCAGGCCACAAGGGCCTGAACGGTTTGCCCATTCGGACCCCGTTGGCCACAATTGAAACATCTGGCGTCGGAGACAAATGGCCAGAATGACTCCGTCGTTCGAGACGTACATTGAGCGAATCGAGGCAGTACTCGAAAGCACGCCGATTGTATATGAGTTTGGCGCAGAACAGACAAACGACGAACGCATAGCGACCATTCGGGCGCTGCCGCCGCACGCAGTCGATGCTGTTCTCGACATCCTGATCAACATCATGCTCGAGCTATACGATCTCGACGTGTCGCAAAAAAATCTCGAATACATCTTGGGTGTGAGAGATTGGGACTGCGACGACATCGGCGTCGACGAAATCCGTGGCTACTCGGAGGACTGGCGGTTGCGCGTGTTCGAAAACGGCGGAGACGTGTTTTACGATTTCAACGGCTGGCCCGAAGACGTCGAAAGCGGGGCCGGGGTCTTTTACCCGGCGGAGGATCCAGACATCCCGATCGATGTGTTTGCAAACAGCGGCGAGGATCTTGTTTCGGCTGCCGGCGAATTCGACGACGTGGTCGCCGACTACGCGGCAAGCCGCTGCGACATACTCATGGACGCGGGTGTGCCCACCCTGCCGTGAGGCTCGGCTGGCAAAAATCAGCGGGCCGCGTCCTTTTTGCGCGCCAAATCAACTTCGCTGATTCAGCCTTTGGCGCAAAAAAGCGCGTAACCACAATTGAATCAACCTCGCGAAAAGAAACGATGGAAACCTTCACATCCCGCGTCGGATCGCTGCTGAACAGCACGCCAGTTGTTTACGACTTCGGCACCGCACAGAGCTCTTCCGAACGCCTGGCGGCTGTTCGGGCGCTGACGCAGCACGCGGCTCGTGCAACCCTCGATATTCTTGTCCGCATCATCCTCGATTGGTATGAGCTCGAAGAACCGCAGAAAAATCTCGAATACCTCATGGACGTGTTAGATTTGGATCGCGAGGACGACGAGGCCGACGAAATCCGCCCATATTCGGAGGATTGGCGCCTGCGCGTGTTTGAGCACGACGGGGACGTCCTCTACGACTTCAATGGGTGGCCCGGAGACAACGAAAGCGGGGGAGGAGTCTTTTACGCCGCAGAGAACCCCGACACCCCAATCGATATATTTGGAAACGGCGACGAAGATCTTGTCGCCGCTTCGGATGAGTTCGTGGACGTCGTGGAAGACTACGCCTCGCGCCGCCAGGAGATGCTCAAAACTGCCACCTACGCAATCGTGGACGCTTCGCCGTAAATGCCGATGCCTTCTCGCGCCCGGGGGGCGCCGCAAGAGTTTTTTTGGCTCATTACGGCCGCGCATCTAAGAAATGCGCCAGGTTTGTGCGGCAGCTTCCCGCCGAACAATCATATCTGCGCTATGCGTCCAGGCGACACCACTGTCCTCGTCTTGGACCCAAGTAATCCAGTGTGTCATGTTGTTATCCGGTTTGGCGCCCGGGATCTGATCGAGCAACAGAGCCGTCCCCTCCGGCGCCCAAGCAAAAAACTTCTCAGCCAAGTGTTTCCCACCTTCACCACTTCGTGCAACAATCAAAATCCTCATTTCAGGTCCGCTCGCGCGAACTTTAATTGATTGTTGGCCCAACGAGTTACATGTCTGCGCGCGACCCCGCGGGTAATCCTATCGTTTACATGGCATCTGGCGGCATTTTTAGTCTCATTGCCGGCGACGGCAAAGCCGACAGAATTCTCCTGGCAGAAAAAATTCTCCGCGTTAGGTTGGCGAAATATCAAGTCGTTCGCCAACTCGTTGCGTGTGACTTCGACCTCGCGTCAAGATGTTTGCGCGCAGTTGAGGAATACGAGCGTACTCGCGCACAAAACTATGTCCCGCAGGTTCGGCATTTCGCGCAGCAAACCATGCGACCAGCGCAGAAAAAAGAGAAAGGCAACGCGGGCGCCGCGTCTCTGCGCACGAAACGCAAAAAGCAATCGATGAATTCTGGCCGGTAAAGTGACGCACAGAGGCGTGCATCGGTCCACCGAGTTAGACCGCGGAAAACGTCATGACTGCCACGAGATGTGGAACATTCATGCAAAGGTTACGTGCAAGGTCTGCCGGGGGACAGGCAAAAGGTTATGCGGCCAATGCGGGGGTCGGGGGCGATCATTGGGCGGCTGGGAGGCCGGCGGCGTAAGGACCGAACAAGTATGCGTCGAATGCGGAGGCAAAGGCTCGAAACAATGCGCGCGTTGTTCCGGGAATGGCTGGTGTCGGCCATGAGGGGCCAATGGAATTGAAAAGGCATCCCGGGCAACAAACGATGGCAAACCAAAACAAAGACGGCGAAAACGTCATGGACGAGGTGGTCGATGCGCTCGAAATTGCCGGGATGTGGTACCACGACGAGGATGAGGGACGGCTGAAAGCGTTCGTCACGCAGCTGACAACCGCGGGGACTTCGGTTGTCACACTTTTAGGGATCCTGCGTCAGCTCGATTTGCGCCAGTACGAAGAAAGCACCCAAATAAAAATCGGAACCTCGCTGGAACTGATCAAATCGCGCAGCGCGCGGCAGAAGGCGCAGCAACACTACGCAGACAAAATAAGGGCGCTTGGCGAACAAAATTGATTCCGAGGCGGGCGGCGAAACATGGACCCGGAGAACCCGCAAGAAACATATTGTGCGATCTGTACGTCGTTGACCGTTCGGTACAGAAGACTGTGCCTGTTCCTTGCGATTGCGATTTTGGTCGTCGGGCTTACATTTCCGCTGATGCACATAATGGTGCTGTGGACGTGTGGGCAAACCGCGGCGAACATAAGGAAGGGCCAAACCTGCGCAGACGCAGAGGCATTGAGTTTCGGCCGAGGTATCATCGTTCCCTCGACCCTGGTGATCGGAGAAGTGGCAGCTGCAATAACCATCGGCGTGTGGTGCGTTCGCCACGTGTACCGCTAAGCGCGGCGTTTTTTTGCATATCGGAGCGGGATCTGTCGAACAAGTTTGCGGCGAGAAAATACATGGCCGAACTGCCAGAGAAGCCGATCGCGATCTACGATCTACGCGTGATCCACCAGCTCGCATTACCGACGCCCCCTTTGGTTCCAGATGCGCCTGGAAACTTGTCGTACGTCGGCGACACGGCGTTCCTGGGGCAAACGAACGGTTCGAGCGTGCCGCTACTGAGCAGCCAGAGCCTCGTGGCGGGACCGAACATCACGTTGACCCCGCTGCCCGCGAACAAGCTCCAAATAAGTTCGACGGGAGGCGGCGGCTTGCTGCCCGCGGTGGACCAAATCGTTTACGTCCGGCAGGGTGGAAACGATGTGACGGGAAACGGGAGCATATCGTCGCCGTACGCGACGATAACCCACGCAATGGCGACGATAACGGACGCGCTGTGGGAAAAGCGGTACATGATCGATCTCGGACCCGGTAACTGGCCAGACAGCTTTTCGTGGAAGGCCTGGGTTTACATAAGAGGTTCGACCGTGGGGGCCACCCGGTTGACAGGCGTGATTGACATAAACGATCCGAGCTGGGGCGTGCCAGGGAGCCACTCGGACGAACGGGCGGGGGCCCAAGCCGTATCCTTCACAGGGACCCTGACACTCAACTTCACGCTCCAGACGAGCAACTTCGGAAAGTTCTTCTTCTGGAACTGCAACATGAACAACACGCTGGTGATCACCGCGCAAAACCCGATCAACCAGGTGATTATCCAAGGGGGGCTTTGGTTCGGAGGGATTACGACCGACGGCGGGCAACTCGTGTTGATCGCCGTGTCGGGCCAAAGCGGAAACATCACGCTAAACTCGTCGCCAACCGTTCTGACATTTTCAGCATACGGGGGCGCGCAAAATGGAAACCTTTCGCTGAACTACGTGGCGGGCCCAGGGATCACGGCGATACTCTTCGACTTCCCGATCAATGGGACCGTGGCAATTTCGGGGGCCCTAGCGGCGCTGAGCGCGACGAACAGCAGCCTCCCCGTGCAGGCAAACATAAGTATCGCCGGCGGGGGAAGCCTGACACGGCTAACCGACGCCTTTTCGCTGGCATACACGCCGGCGGTCCCTGCGCAGTGGGCAGGAAACCCGACTTCGCTGCAGAACGCGATCGATCGGATGGCGGCGCTGCTGGTAACGCTCAGCGGGGCCCCGATCCCGTGATGTGGCAAAAATCGGCGCTGCTTAGAGTTTCTGCCGGCGGACAAGCTCAGAATTTTTTTGGGACGCCCAGCGGATAGTGTCCTCGTCGTCGTTTGTTTCCGGGTTAAAGTAAAATTTGCCTTGCCGCGGCGGAATCCAGGCTTCGAGGACCTCCGCAGGGGTGAAGTGCATGCAGACGCTGATTTTCACAAGCTCATCGAGTTCGTCGTCGTCGAGTTTGGCGAAAACGGCCTGAACGAAACCGGGCTCGGGGATCCCTTTCGGAACAACGAAGGGGTCAAGGAAGAGCTGTTCGCGCTCGCGGAAGGTGACAATGACGTCGAATACGGAGGTGGGGGTCGGTTTTTTGACTTTCTTCGGCGCGCGTCTCGTGGACATGGTGTTGGCCGAACCGCGGCAAAATTCAAATTTGGTGCCAAAAAACTTGGCCTTGGCGCGCGCCGCGTCAGGTTGGCTCACGAATCAGCCCTATCGGTTTCTTCCTCGGCGGGGCCGAGGAGTTCGGCCCAGAAAGGGTCGTCGTCTGGGATAGCGACTTCGGGGGCGAGCGCCCGGCGCCCGAGGAGGTAGGAGCGAATGTCCGAAAGGGTTTTGGCTTTGGCCAGGGCGAGATCATTCTGCGCCAGCCTGCGTCTCCAAAGCCCGGAGGAGACGTCGGGTGTCCAGCGCCCAGGCGCTTCGGACCCCAGAACCTCGGCGGCGAGGTCGAGCAGCGAAGAATCCCAGGGGGCCCCATGTTCGCAGGCCCACCGGAGGATCTCGAGATTTCCGCGGAGGACGGCGGTGACGCAAACGTCGGCGTCGAGAGGGCAGCCGTGGGCGTGGGCCCAGCGCAACTCGTCGAGCTCGTCCTTTTCAGCGAGCGCCGCAGCAGTGCCGGGTTCCCAGCGGACGAAGCCGTTGCGCGCGGCCCAATCGTAGAGCTTCTCGCTTTGATGGGCGAGGGCGGCGAAGAGAACGTGGCCGCGCTCGAACGCGCCAAGCTCCAGATCAAGCAGGGTCTGCAGGCAGTCGGGCAGTTCCGCGTGGGCGCAACGGGCCCAGAGCTCCTCGAGCGCGTCACCTCCGAGATCAGCGTCGTCGGGGCAGCCGTTCGCGAGGGCCCAGCAGCAAAGCTCGAAGTGGCCGTTCTCGAGCCCAGCATCGATGACGATCGAGTTCCAAGGGCAGCCCTCCGCGCGCAGCCACTCGAGGACGTCGAGCCGCCCCGCGCGGGCGGCGGCGGCGCAAACCTGCGCATCCTCCCAAGGCGCGCCGTTCGCGCGGGCCCACTTGAGGAGTTCGAAGTGGCGCCAGGGCACGGGAGGGGCGCTGGGCCCGAGCGCGAGCACGGGGACCCCAACGCCACCGCTGGCGCCAAGGGCCGCGTTGATGCAGACGCCGAGGTCCCAGGGGCACGGCGGGTCTTGGGCGCGGGCCCAGCGGACGAGATCAAAGGCACCGACGAGGGCCGCGGCCGCGAGCGTTTCGGCGCCCCAGGGGCATGGCGGGTCGCGCGCGCGGGCCCAGCGGAGGACGTCGAGGAGGTTCCAGCCCGCGGCGGTGGTGCATAGCGTCTGGATCCGCGGGCAGTGGCCTTCGGAGAGAATCCAGCCGAGGGCTTCAAAGTCTCGGTTGAGGGCGGCCAAGCACCACACGTTTTCGTCCCAAGGGCAGCCGTTCGAACGGGCCCACTTCAGGACCGCGAAGTGTTTTTTGCGAATAGCCTCGGCGCAGGTTTGGGCGTCCCAGGGGCAGTCGCGGGCGCGGGCCCACTTCAGGATGTCGAGGTGGCCCCGGCGGGCGGCGCCGATACAAACATTTGCGTTCCAAGGGCACGGCGGATTTTGCGCGCGGAGCCACTGAAGGACGTCGAGGCGGCCGCCATGGGCGGCGGCCGTGCAGGCGTCGGCGTTCCACGCGCAGCCGCTTTCGCGGGCCCAGCGCAGGATCTCGAGGTCGCCGTTTTCCGCGAGGGCGGCGCATGTATCGGGCCCCCAGGGGCACGGCGGATCCAGGAAGCGGAGCCAGTGCAGCACCCCAAGACTTCGGGATTTGGCAGCCGCTGCGCATGCTGCGGCCGACAACCGATACCCGGCTTTCCAGGCCCAACGCACAGCGTCAACGCGCCCACTGAGCGCAGCGGCCTCAATAATTTTCGACGAAGAAAGGTTGGCCTTCTTGGCGCGCGCATGCAGCCACTGCGCGGCGGCTTCCTGACCGCGCTCGAGCGCGGCCGCAAGGACCGAAGGCGTTAGCAGCACGCGGATTCCGTTCTCACCTTTTTCGGCGGCGCTAAGCGCGGCGAGCCAGCCGTTCGAGGCGATGAGCTTGCATAGTCTTTTCGTCGGGGGGCATCGGAGAGTCTCCAGCGCCCACAGCGCGAGCGTCTCGGTTACCCCAAACCACGCAGGGCGCAGGCGGAGCTTTTTTGCAACGGGCCGTTGCAGGCTTTGCACGACATCGCGCCAGGCGCGACTGACGTGCTTCGCTACAGCGAATTCCTCGTCACTTGCGAGAAACTTGAGCACACATTCCAGCAGATCGCCGACCTCGTGCAGCACGTGAGCCGAAGGGGGTACAGTTTCGTTGTCCATTCCGTCCATGGTATATGAAGGTGGTGGATGACACGTTTCCGGTTTGTGTTCGCCCTTTGTGCTGATCAATTTTGGGCGGCGGCGCTCTGTCGAATTTGGCGGCGGTCTGTCCGGCCCCGGCGCGCGCGGCGAAAACTGAATTGTTTTCGGGCGTGAAAACGAAATGGCGGCAGCGCAACAGGAAACGCAAAACAAGACAGCTCTGCTGGCGCCGCAAAGCGGTCGAACAACAGAGCCGCTTTGGCCGCTCGAGCCTCGCCGTGCGCTCGACGCGCTCGAAGAAGCGGGGAGCTGGTATTTCGATGACGACGGCGGGGGGCTGAAAAACTTCGCGCTGAGCCTTGATTCATGCGCGCCGGCCGGGATTGCCCGGGCGTTCTTCGCCCTCGACCTGGCGTCATATGACGCTGCGACGTGCGGCGTGGCCGTTTGGCTCTTCGACCGGGCGACGCCCCTGCCTTCACAACAGAGAGGGCCCCCCGAGGCGCCGCGGAAACTGCGGCGAAAGTGGCAAAAAGGCGGCAAAACCAGCCGAAGGCATCCATCAAGACCCCTCTGGTACGCGCACAAAAAATGCGCGCCCTCGTGCTTGTAGAGCGAATTTGACACGGATGGGCCATTTTTTAACACCGCGGCGATGTCTGGACAGGAGAGTGAAATCAATGGCAGCGGCTACGGCGACGGGCATTGCTGGCTGCGGGTCTTCACGCCGCAGGCCGGCGGTGCGCCCATCCGCGAGCGGCGGACATACTACCTTTGCCGCCGCTGCGGCGCGAAGTTCACACACTTTTACGCGTGCGCTCCCGACATTTTCGAAGCGATGCGCGACGCGGGGGTCCGGGACGCGTGCGCGGAAAAAAGCACCAAAGCAAATCCCGGTGCGTCGGAGACGTCCGCGCCGGGGCGGCCCGACTAAAACCAATCCGCAGTGGACGGGTTGAACGCCCCGGTGAACAGCCGGTCAACCCGGTCCTGGACGTGGGGGGCCTCGGCCTGGAATTCGATCACCCGGGGGACGGCGCCCTCGACCACGTGCGTTGAGCCCCAGGTCGTATAAACGCAGGCTGAGGTGAGAAGGACGGCGACCGGGTCGGACCCCAGGGCGAACGGCGGCTGACAGCCGCGCCGGACGAGGCTGCGGACGTGCCGGCCGAGGTTCCGGGAGGTGCGGACGTTGGAGCCGTAGTCGCTGGAGCGAACGCCAAGGATGGTGCTCAGCCGGCTGCGCTGGCCTTTTTCGACCAGCCGCGTCAGGAGCGCGGCAAGGAGCAGCTGGAAGCCCCGCAGCTCGATGTACGCCCCCGCGGCGAGGCCCGCGAGGAGCTTCGCGCGGACCGCGGCGATGCTTTTTTGCAGATCGACGTCGCCGGGGACCGCGATCGCGAACCCGCGGCGGGCGTACTTCATCAGGCGGTTCTCGTAGGTCAGCGACTGGCGGCTGGGGTCGACGAGGTTGTAGCCGCGGCGCAGCGCGCGCAGGGCGCGGGGCAGCGCGAGGACGCTCTTCCCGTCGTACGCGACGCAGCAGCAGTCCAGGTCGAAACCGAGGAGGACCTGCGCGGCCGAGTGGTACAGGCGGCTCACGACCTGAATCGCGCGGTAGGGCCAGGGGGGCAGGAAGGTCACGCTATTCGGGCTGCGGAGGATTTCGATCGGGCACGAGAGCGGGACGGCGCGGCGCAAGCGCCTATAAACCTCGAGGATCGTCTCGAGCGCGACGTCCGGGTCGCGGGTCGTCAGAAAAAGGTCGATGTCCGCCGCGCGAAACCCACGAAGAAAGCGTATATTATTGGCTCCGGCGTCCTCGGGGTCGACATCCGTCGAGGCTTTTTTCCAGACAAGGGCCGCGCCGTTTTCAGCCAGAGAGACGTCGACCCGCAACAGCGCGGCAACGCGCTGGATCAAGGCGTAGTCGTCTGCGGCGATCGCCGGCAAGGTCAGAACATCATTGTTGTTCTGCGCTTCTGTCGGATCTCCGGTGATCGTGGTCCGCCCGAGGCCGAGCTTGTCTTCGAGGTTGTGGATCCGCTCCAGAAGCGTCTGAAGCCGAAGGGTCCGTGGATCATCGGCGGCGGCATCGTCGTCGTACCGCCGGACATATCGGCGGCGGCCGGCGTTGAAACGGCGCGTCGCCACGAAGGCCTGGCAGGGAGTCGCGTCCGTGTCCAGATATTCGGCGAGGAGCTTCGCCGGCGGGATCTGGACCGGCGGCCACGCGCACAGCGCGGCGAGGACGCATCCACCAGCCACAACCACCGGCAACCCGTCGAGGACTTCGTTGAGCGTGTCGAGCGTGAACGCCCGGAAGTTTAGCACGAACTCTGCTTCGCCGCTGACAAAGCGGAGAGGCGTATCCTTGTGAGTCACGGCCACACGAAGTCCAGGGCATGACAGTTTCGCGTACATGCCAGATTTTTCGGTCGAAGGTGCGCCGAGCCAGTGGGGCAGAGCGCCCCGGGGCACCCCGTCTGTTTCCTCGGCTTTCCCGCCCTCGCCGAAAAATCTTACGACCCAGGGCATGCTTGATGTTGCATCGACGTTGCTGTCGGTGGCGAACGCGACGCGTGCGATGTATTCCTGGGCGCGGATCGATGTGTCTTCATCCGTAAAGACTTTGCCGAAGATTTTGCGCGGAAGCGCCCATCTTTCTTCAAGATCGTCGTCGGTTTTTGGTGCGTCGAGCCCGGCTGAAGGCAAACTCACCTGGTAGCGGAGTCGTGCGGCCCTGCTGGGGGTAGAAAAGCCCGGACGCAAACCCGTAGGCCGCGTTGCATCCGGAGCGCCTCTGTTGTTCGCTGTTCCAGGGGCCGGCGTGCGCGCGGCAGGGTCTGGGCCATCCGAGGCGGTCGCATCAAAGCTTTCGAGAATAAACTTCGCCGCGGTCTCGAGCCCGTAAAAGCCAGCCTCTGCCAGTAGGAGCTGGCGTTCGGTTTCGTTCGCGGGCAAAATGAGCTCCCCGCATCCTATAAAGTGCCGCAAGAGGCGGAAGGCCCATACATCGCGCGCGAAGGTGACAATCGGCGTACCATCCGGGGCACGTCGCGGTGTACCGACCGTCGTAGTCGCGGCGGTATACAGGGCTGACGTTGGGAAATTCTCCAGCTCGGCGAGCGGAATATCGAACGGTGTGTCGCTCACAACGAAGCGGACGACAGCGGATTTATTCCGCGCGTCAGTGCTCTTGGTTTCGACTGCGTCTTTGGGTGCTTCCATCATTCCGGTGGCGCCGTCGCCTTTAAATACGCGAACAGCCTTTATCGGGGTTTCACAAAAATACGGACGTCTGCGCGGGTGCGCGTTCTGTTCACTGACACGCCCAGCTTTTGATGAGCTGATTGAGACTAGGTTGGAGCGTCAAGAGGAGCACAAGCTTTTTTGGGCTGGAAGCCGCGATCCGCTCGAGGATCCAGTGGTTCATTGCGGAGATGCGCGGGGGGTGCGTGGGGGCAAAGTCGCTCACGCCGACCTGAAGGTTGCGCTCGAGCGCTTCAAGACCGAGGGCCGCGAAATTTTCGCGGTAAAGCGTGTCGGCGCGCTTCACATCGCCGGCGGCGCACGCACGATCGAAGCGCGCGTCGATCTCACAGAATTCATCGCGGGCCCAGGCCGCGATTAGCTGGCTGTACTTTGGATTGGATTGCATCTGGCACAGAAGCCCGGGACCCTTTTCCGCGACTCGGTCGAGCAGCCAGTCGAGGGTTCTTTTTTCGGGAGCCTCGAGCGTACCGCTCGGGCGCCACAGCTTCGTTGCATGTTGCCACAGGCTTTCAGGCGTGGGATCCAGCTCGGCGCACAGCTGTTTGAGCGTTGACGGGCTTGCGTTGGCTTGAACCGCGCGAGCAAAGCCGGCGGCTAAGCCTTTTTCCAGTTCACCCGAGCTCCACGCGAGTACGAGCCTCGCCCATTCTTCGCGCTGATCTGCCGAGCTCAGCGCGCCAATGAGCAACGTCTTTGGGCTGTGGGCCGCAAGCTGTCCAACGAGCCAGCGGATGACTGTGCAGTGTTTTTCCACGTCGGTAGCGCCCATTGTTGGCGGGGCAGGGCTGACCCCTTGCCACATCCAAAGCGCCCAAGAAACAACATCTTCGACGCCAGGTTTGGCGTGGCCCCAAAGCCCTTTAGCGGACGCAAGATCACCTGCGTAGCAGGCATCGCGGAGCGCCTGTTTATTCCTATTTATGGTTTCGGCCATCGTTTACTCGCGCCCGCTTTCATTCAATTTTCTCCGAGTAATCTGCATGGCGGATGACGACCACGCGGCTGTTTAAGGCCGCGCGGCCTGCGATGCCGCCGAATTCAAAATACGTCGCTCGGGGCCACATTGACGAGATTATGGCGCAAAGATCATATCCGCGACCGCCCGGATTGTACAGTTCTTCTCGTTCGACAGGGTCCGTGGGGGCTTCGATCAAAAGCACGGCTGTCCGATTTGTTTGAAGGGCCGGCGGCCCCGGCGCTCCGGAAACATTTCCGAAGCCGACGAAGGCTTCATAAAACGCGAATAACACCGGGCTGCCAGGGGTAACTTCTGGGGGTTCTTTTATTGCTTCGGGCCCAGATTTCGGCAGGCACAAGCCCAGCGGTTCAGACACGGTGTCGGACCGGAGATTGACGAGCAACTCTGTTGCTTCGTCCACGGCTGGCGCCCGCGCGCCCGAAAAAGTCATCGAGAGGTCCGAAGAATCGCCAAACGATCCCATCACAGAAGGTATATCGCTTCGGCTCGGCGCGTTCAAAAAAAGCGCTCAGTGTCACTTTTCTTCGGGATCGATTTTCGTCAAATGTGCGAGCATCCGGAAATCCGTGACAGGCTCGGATGCATCCGAGGAATGGTCCCGCTCGTTCGCGCGGGAGGCTTTGCGGCTGCTTTTATTTCGTGGGCTGTCCGGCGGAGAGGCCGGCTGCACAGAAGGACCACTCGTATTGGCCCAGAGCAGGGGGAAGAGGACTGCGGCGGTGATCGGCCCCGCGAGATTGAAGGCCGTGTACCCGATAAACCAGGCGGCAGGTGCAGCGTCGTTCACGATAAGCGCCACGTACAAAGCTGCGTAGGGCCCGCCGAGAATAACGTAGGTGATGTAAATCCCTCGGAAGATGAGGAGCAGGCGACGCGTCGTGTGGTGGCGGCTTTTGCGCAAGTTGCGCTCGCAGGTGATCGCGAATACGACGAACAGGAGCCCGGTAAGGAGGCTCCCCAGCCCCCACACGCCGTACTGGACGCCGAAATTGTACGAAGCCGGGAAGCCCGGGGCAAGGAAGAGGACGGCGTCAAGCACGAAGACCGCCGTCACGGCGAGCAGCTGCGCGGCGATGACAACGACGTCAGCGATCCGCCGTAGCCGCGCGGTGATTGGGGCGAGCTGGGCCGAGGCGAGGAGCCAAGTGCGGAGGATCTGCATAACGGCGACGAAGATGAAGGAGCAGTACAGGTTGTGGAGGAGCTCGGTGATGGGGCGCGTAAACATCGGCTCGGGTGCGAGCAGTGACAGGTGGTGAAAGACCGCGGCCCAGCTGTAGGCGAACACCGCGAAGCGCATCCAGCTCGCCAGGGTGCGAGCCTCAGACAGAGTCGCAGGCCTCTTTTTTATAATAACCGCGGTGTAGGCCGCAGCCGTAAGCACGTGGAGGGGTAGGCTGACCGCATAGAACACGGTGAACGATTTGTGGCTGTCTTCTGCGCACCCCGAGTACACAAAGCGGGGATAGCAGGCCGTCGATAGCGTTTGCGTTGTGCTCATCGTTGCTGTCACAATCGGTTGCATACCTTTGTGCCCCGGGGATCAAATCTGGCGGCTTTGCGGAATGGCCGACAAAAAAGCCGGCCGATGGCCGATTGTCGCGAGCGCTTTACGGGCAGTTCACGGCGCACGCCCTGCACAAATCCGATGTATTGGCGGGGTCGAGACTCGTGCAGAGCTCGCACCATTTACAGTAGCCGGGTTCGTTGACGACCCAAGAGTTCGCCAGGTCGGGATCGTACTCCCACCACGCCCACCAAGGATAGCCGTCATAGTAGCGGTTCCACCACGCGGGCCATCCGCGTCGACCCCAAGAACCCCATCGGCGACCACCGCCCCAGCCGCCCCATCCCCCGCGGCCCCATCCTCCACGGCCTCGCCAGCCGCCTCCCCCTCGACCACCCCCCCAGCCACCCCGGCCACCCCGGCCACCGCCACCTCCGCCTCGGCCACCGCCACCTCCGCCTCGGCCACCGCCACCCCGGCCGCCGCCACCGCCACCCCGGCCGCCGCCGAGCTTATCTTTATGGATCAGGGCGGGCACCGGCAAGACGTCGAACGCCATCGAGGGGTCCGAGTGGGCACGCCGCCAGGCAAACCATGCAATAAAAACCACGAGAAGGACAATGACAATGGCGAGAATTACGTTTTTTGTTTCCATGTCGGCGCGTTCTTGTCGCGTGTATACTGCCGGGCAAACAAAGCATTCGATGAAAACTGGACCGCCAGCTGCAGCGTTTTTTTGCCTGTCCGAGCCGACAGCGCCCTACTGCCGGCATCTGGGCGGCGAAAGTCCGCCCCAGATGCGTTTGAATGGCCGCCGTCCGACTTCGGCGAGTCTGCCCCGGGCGGCGCACAAAGCCACCAGCAACACACACAGGATGAAATTCGGGACTGCGGCGGCGAAGCCTGACAGCACGTAGAAGCCAATCTCGTCGAACGGGCAGCCCTGAAACACGAGCGGGGCGGCAGAAATGCATACCGAGCAATTCGCGACCTGTGGCCCGGAATTTGGGCCAAGATCCTGGTTTTCGATTGCATCGTTCCACCACGCGGCCGGATCCGCGCCACCGAGGAGCATCCAGCACTGCGTGAGGCCGGTGAAGTAAAAAACGGCTGCCGAAAGACTAACCGCGGCCAACAGCACGGTCATGTACGCGCAGGCGCGGCACGCGCCCGTGTTTTCGGGGGGCCCCGGAACGGCAAAGTTGTTCCGGTCCGAGCCGCGGCTTTTTGTTAAATCGGCGGCCGTATCCGTTGACCGCTCTTCTCCCCTCCACGCCGCGGCGTGAAGGAGCGCCGTGGTCTCAACGGTGTCGTTGACGCCGTCGGGTTGCGCGCGTGTTGACATCTTGTGGGATTTGACAGAGAAATACCTTGTTAGGTTTTGCGTCGGTTTCCACAAGCGCGGACCTTGTTTAGTTGGCCATTCAGGCGGAACGGGATGCGGCCCGGTGAACGGACAACAAAGCCCACTAGCGATTGAGATGTTTGTTTTGTCGCGCTCCGCGGCCCGTCCACCTAGGTCTGCTGTGCGAGGCTCCGGAAATCAGGCATACTCGGGTCCGATACGGGCTCGGCAGCGGCCGGTGCGCTTTCCGGGCCAGGCGCCACGTCCTCCGCGACCGCTGCTGGGCTTTTGGTTGTGACGAGCCGCTGGGCCTCGGGCCGAAGCAGCGGATACAGGACGGCGGCGGTGATGGGCCCCGCGAAGTTGAAAGCCCCATGCCCGAAAAACCAAACCACGGGATAGTTTTCGCCATACGCCGCGAGGACCGCATAAAGTGCAGCATAAGGCCCGCACAGCGCAAGGTAAGTGGCATAGATTGCGCGGAAGACGAAGAGCAAGCGCCGAGAACTCACGAGGCTCGCGCCGCGCATACGGCGCTCGCTTGCGAGCGCAAAGACTGCGAAGAGTATCCCGATTAGGAGGCAGGCAGAGCCCCAGAGGCAGTACTGCAAGTTGATATTTTTTCCCGGGTCGAGCTCCGGCGAAAGAAAGAGCGCAGCGTCAAAGACGAACACTGCCAGGACGACAAGCGTTTGCAAGACGAGCGCCGCGGCGTCGGCGACACGGAGACGAAAGCGGCCCTGCGGAGCGAGTCGCTCGGAAGCAAGTAGCCAGGTTCGGAGGAGTTGCATCAGAGCGACGAAAATTAGCGAGCAGTAGGCGTTGTAGAGAATTTCGGTCAGCGGCCTCGTGAACAGCGGTTCGGGTCGGAGGAGCGAAATGTGGTGAAGCGTGCCGAACACGCTGAAGCCGACGACCGATGCGCGCATAAGCGCGGCGAGCGTGAGGGCATCGGCCCAGGTGCGCGGGAGCGCGAGGATAAAAAGTCCGCCGTAGACTGCGGCAGTAAGAATGTGAAAGGGGAGCGTCACCGCGTAAAAGGCGGTGTAGCCGTTTTGTCCCGAAACGCAGCCGGAATATACGAAGCGCGGAAGGCAGGCAGCCATAATATTTTTTTTGCTTCTCCGCCGCGCGGCACAGGCCTAATTTATTTGCAGAGTATACTAGAGACGCGTCTGTTCGCATTCTCCACGTGTTTGCGAATAAACGCCCGAACCACGGGCTGATGGCTGAACACAAGAAAAACGAGCCCACGAACCGCGAAATTCAGTCCGCCCAACGGGGCGCGGCGCCAGGGAAGGGCCCCGGCGAGAACAAACAGAACGAAAGCCACGAACGCGGTGGCTCGCGGCGGCTAAAGTTTAGTTTCTGCACTTGTGGCGGGATTCCTGCGACCCCGCCGATCGATCAAGAAGAGCTCGAGGCAAACCGGCGAGCAACGCAGCTCGCCGCGTCATACGGACTCGAATACCATCGGGGCGGCGATCTGACGCGGCTGAGCCGGTATGTATACCCATACCTGGAAGGCGAGGACTTCGTTTCGGCGAACAATTGGCACTGCTGCTTGTGGGTCCTCGACAACCACCTCGATGATGCCGCCGTCCCGCTCGAGGAGAAGCTCGGGTTGCTCCGACGGCTGCACTCTGAACTTGAGAAGATTACATTGAAGCCTGGCGCCGAGGTGCCAGCTCCGGAGCCTCGCGCGTGCCCGCCCGCCGAGCAAAAAGCAAAACCAACAGAGTTGGTCGCTGTCCTCGAGGCGCGCGCCGGAGCGTTCGCGGGCCTACTTGGCGCGGCGCTCCAGCCCGTTTTGCGACGGCTGGGGCCTCGACTTCAGCGGCACATGGCCGCGCAAGTCGCCGATTACTTTCGCGGAGTCGAAGATCATCTTCTCTGCGACGAAAACGCCCTGACGCTCGATGAGTACGCCGCAATCCGGGCCGCGGATTCCGCGTACGAGACGGTCTGGCCTCTCATGTATCTCGGTCTTGGCGACCTTCTCGACCTCGGGGAAGCTCCCGCGCGCGGCTTGCGGCGGAGAGCGAACCAGTGTGGGCGGATCATCAACGATGTGTATTCCGTCGCGAAAGACCGCGCCGCCGGGATAAGATTCAACGCAGTGTTCATTCTTGCCCGAGAACTCGAGATCAGCGAGGCGCAGGCGGAAAAAATCCTCATCACTCGCGCGAATAGGCTGTTCCAGGAATTACCCGGAAGCGGGACATTTGCCGGCTTCCGGCTTTGGTGTGCGGGCGCCGCCGTGTGGCACAACGGCGCCGAGCGCTACCGCGCGCCAGCGCCGCAGACGAGCGAAAGTACCGCGAAACTCGAAGCCGAGCCAGGCGTCAAGGGGGGTTTGATTGGCACGTCAATCTCGCCCTCTTGGGCCCCCACAAAGGGCCAGAGTCTTGCCGCGACAATGTTTTCGACCGGTGGTTGCCCCGGGGCCTCGCTCGTGTTCGACGACGAATATAGCGGCCAGAATTGATGCGCGAAGGGCCAGACGAAAATCGGAACCCCCGCACAATAAACTAAGAACTACAATAGTGAAATACAAAAAACAAGTCGAGCATGACACAAAGACCAACCAAACAGCCGGCCAACACGGCAAAAATTAACGCGACCCTTCTCGTCCTAGTACTTCTTCTCGCGAAACCGGCACTCGCGGATCGCGCGGAAGCGATCCCTATTTACTCCGACGCTATCGCATTGGTCGGGCGTTGGGCCGCGATGGGGCTGCCAAGCGTGGGCTGCATCGACGCTGCGCCGACAGTGAGCATGCCGGCCTCGCGCTTCACGTTCATTCAGGCTGCCGGCGTGATCGAGGGTGGGACCGCCCAGGGCTTCTGGGTGTGCGGCGGAACAATTATTTACGAATTCAATGCCGCGTCCGTGTGGACGACCTGGTATGGCTGGGCGAAGCCCGATCCGGGCAACGCGACGGAGAGCGAATGCACTTTCCGCTTCTGCGCGAACAGCAGCCCGCTGCCAATCAGCGTTGAAGTCGACGCATTCACCGCGGTGGGCGTCGTGGCGCCGTGAGATGCTGGCCGCGGCCAAACGGCCGGCATCAGAGCCGATCCCGTGAATCAGGTACGCGGCGTCTGCCCGGGCCGGCATGGCCGAACAGCTGCGACCAGTCCCTCCAGCAGACGGGCCCGACGCCGTTATAGCCCTGCTTGCAGTCCGGGTAACAGAGGCCGGCGTCGCTCTCCTGACCGGTCGGACAGGCATTCGGGATGGTGCCCGCGCCGCGGCCGTACGTATTTTTTAGGCAGTCAGCCCCGGTGTCGTGCATGTCGGGCGGACAGTTTTGCCAGCACACCGGTCCGGCGCCAGTATAACCCACAGAACAGTCGGGATAGCAAAGGCCGCTATCGTTCTGCTGACCAGTCGGGCAGAGCGTGGGGATCTTTCCCGCGCCACGGCCATAGCTGTTCTTTAGGCAGTCCGTGCCGGTGTCGCGCATGTCCGCCGGGCAGCTCTCCCAACATACAGGACCAACGCCATAGTAACCCTGCGCGCACGGCGTGTAACACAGGCCGTTTTGGTTGATCTCGCCCGGCGGACAACCCGTCGGAACGTGGCCGACGCCTCGGCCGTAGCTGCCCTTTTGGCACGACACCCCAATGTCCACCATCCCGGGTGGACAGCTCGGGCTGCACACGCAGCAGCCGACATTGTGGTAGTCCGGCCCGCAGCTGGGGTACCAAAGGAGCCCCCACTGTTCACAGGACCGGTTCCAGGCGGACTGGCAGGCACCCTGCGAGGTGTAACCTCCGCCTCGACCCCAGGACGGAGGCTTCAGGCAATCGGCACCGGTGTCGGTAAACCCTGGAGGGCATTCCTGCCAGCACACAGGGCCGACGCCTTGGTAGCCGGTTTCACAATCAGGATAACAGAGGCCGCCATCGTTTTCTTGGCCGGACGGGCAGACGGACGGGATTGTCCCAGCCCCCCGGGAATACGAAGCTTTTTGGCACGAGATCCCGACGTCCTTCATGCCCGGCGGACAGTCCTCCCAACACACGGGGCCCGCGCCAGTGTAGTTTGTCTTACAGTCCGGGTAGCACAGGCCGCTATCATTTTCTTGGCCCACAGGGCATCCCGTGGGGATTTTTCCTGCGCCGCGGCCGTAGCTGTTTTTCTGACACGTCACCCCGACGTCCTTCATTGTTGCTGGACAGTTTTCCCAGCACACAGGCCCGACGCCCGTGTAATTCGGCTGGCACGGAGTGTAGCACAGCCCGCCATCGTATACCAAATTTGCGCTGCACGTCGGGAGCGTCCCGACGCCGCGGCCGTAGCCCAAAAACTCGCTGAAAAAGTCCTGGAGGATGCTCGGGAGGTGGTCCCACGCGTAGCGTATCAAAAGCGCTCCGCCGACAACAATCGTTAACAGCAGCGCGAGCACAACGACGATCGCAATTATTACGCGTTTCGCGGACATCCTAATGCCTGCGCGGCTTCTGTATTTTGTCGCCCAAAAATCGCCGCGCGGGCGGTCTCTCAGAAAATTTTGTCGCCAGAGGAGCTTTTGTACGGCCGGGTGTCCGACAAGACCCGCGGCCCTTTCGCAGATGATACGCCCCTGGATGGCGGAACGTTGTCCGCTACGCTTACGCTGTACGGCTCGACGTGCTCGACGTCGAACCATGCTGCCAACTGCGGATCGTTGATGTTGCACAGTTTAACGCGGCCCTCCTCGGCTTCGATAATCTGGTACACGCCCGCGCCCGAGCTTTTTAACGCTACGAGCTCGTTGACGCGAAACTCGCATACGCGCGCGCGTCCACGTTGAGGACGCAGACCGCCGCGCCGTCTTTCTCGCGAATACCCCACGCCCATAGTATTGCCGGCCTTAACGTGGGTCCAATCGATGGACCGGGAACTCGAACTAACTTTGTTAGTTCCTGCGGATGTCGAAGACAGCCCAGCGGGTGACGCGTTCATTGCAGTGCGCAGCATTGCGGCGCGCTCGATCTTAATGGGGGCCCCGAAGCCACCGGCTCGAACATAGCTTGCTCAAGGTCGTCGAGCGTTTCGGGGATTTTCTCCAGGTTCATTGGGTCGCACCAGATGGCCGACTTCTCGCCGCATGCTCGGATGCAGATTTCCTCTCGGGAAGCGGCGAAGGGTGGCCGCGTTCTCCTCCCGACGACCCTGTACCGTTTCGGTGGAGCGCGGCGTTGGACGTCTTCGGCGCTCTCGAGGCAACGAAACCGGACGAGATCACCTTCGACAAACGCGTAGGGGGTGCCTCGGTGGCTCATTCGATGTCGCAGGTGAATAGCTGTGCTAGCAGTGTGTGAACTACGTGGATGGCTACGCGCGAGTCTCGCACCGCAGGCGTTTTTTGTCGCCCGAAGCCTCCAAATACGATAAAAAAACAAAGCGGTCGCCAGCGATCAACCACCGCGCGCATATGCGAACAACCGCACCGCAGCGTACCAGTACGCCCCAAAGATGAAGGACTCGATCATGGTGAAAACGCTCACCGCGAAGATGCTCGTCGTCCCGTTCGCGATGGTATCCCACATGCCCAAGCCGGCGTACAGAGCGCCGGAGGCGCCATACGCGATCGCCGGAGACGCAAAGAGGAGAGCGACGAGAACGCACGCAAAGAGCGCCTTTTGGCGCTCGGGAAGGCAAGGGGGAGGCCCAGGGGCCGAGCGGTTGCGGCTCCGGTAGAGCGCCTCAGTGATCCCGCACGCCAGCGCCCAATACAAACCCAGCGCGAGAAATCCAGCGCCAAGCCTCAGCGCAAGAATTATCAGGCCCGGCGCTGAAGCAGCGCGCTGTAGCGCGCCGATCAAGATTACGTGGAACAGACCTGCCAGGTAACACGCCGGAGGCGTTAGGACCATGAAGGTCACCATGACGAGAAAGGGCGCGAGAATCCGTTTTCTCGGGCGTGGGGTTGCCGGCTCCTCGCCGACCAGAGGTGGGTCCTCGACGATTTGCGGCTGTGATTCCCGTGGCCCGTCGAATGCCGAAGACAGGGATGCTGAAAAGCGCCCTGTTTCTGCCGCTTCAATGCCGCCCGGCGTCATTTCAGCGCCGTTGGTTAGGTTTTTTCCTGCTTCGGACATGTTGTTGTGAGACGCCGCTGAGTTTCAATTGTTGACGGACGGCGTGCCCGAAAATTGAAACATGTCCATCCAGGGCAAACGCCAGCGGAATGGAACGACAACGCGACGATCGAAGTGGGGGGCGGCTAGTGGCCGATTCGAACGCGGAAAGGCCTACCGCGTCTTATGGATGTCCTTGTTGCGGGGCCGTTTCGGCAAGCCGTACGATGCGATGCCGAAACGGATGCGATACGTTCACATGTGGGGGGTGCGGAAAGGAGTTCTATCACCAACAGCGGCCCGGAAGCCAGACGGGTTTGACACCTGTCCGCGGACATGATCCGCGCTGCCATGATGATGCGCCTCGCTCGGGCTCGGAGAACGACTGAGCGAGGCCACATTTTGGGCCCATTCAGAAGATTGGCGAAATGAAGGCGTTCGTCGAGATGTTCCAGACGAAGGTTTCGCCGTCATTGCCAGTAACGGTCACGTTGAGCGCGGATCCAATCGCGGTAACAAGAACGCCCGGCCCGACTTCGTCGGATCGGTCGGTGCCGATTGTGTCGATCTGCATGATCGTGACAACGTTTGCCACCCTTTTCACTTTCACGAGCTGGACAAAGTTCGCGGTGTTCCCCCTGCCCCCCGCGTCGGTTCGCACCGCGATGACCTTGACCCACAGAGTGGCCGCGGTATTCGGCACAAGGGCCAACGCTTGGGCGGTCGCTGGGATTTCGTTCGTGGTCGTGAAGACGCTTTGCACGAACTGGGACACCGACGTGCCGACGAAGCCGAGTAGCTGTACCGGGGATGCCATGCGCGACACGTTATTTGCGGCCACAAAAAGATATCCAGCAAAATGCCGCCCCGCTTGCGAAGCAAACAACCACCGACTGGTGTCGAGGCGCTGGCCGCTCGGCGCCGCTTATGCGAAAGCGAGTGTGCTGGTTGCCGTCGTGTTGACCGACCAGAAATAGCTTTCCGCGGCGACACCGGTTGCGGTCACGGTGACGTCGAGAGTGTTTGCGGCGACCGCGACCGCAAGCGCGGTCGCGGCTTCGTCTTCGGCGTCAGTCCCAATCGTATCGACGGCGGTGATCGTTGTTGTTGACCCCACGCGCTTGGCGCGCAGCTGTCTAACGTAGTTACTTGTTGCGCCGTTGCCGATTCTGACGCCGATGACCTTGATATACAGCAAGGTCGATGTGTTGGCCGCCGGTCGAAGCGTTTGCACGATCGTTGGGGTTGCGTCGGAGGTGGAAACCACGGTGTTGAGTATCTGTTGCACCGGATTCGATGTCGTCCCTGCGAGGAGTATTAAAGGCGTTGCCATTGCGCTGCGATCTTGTCGGTATAGGTGGTTGACAAAAGGTCCCGGGTTTTCCCCTAAAATTGCCCCTGCCTTGGCCGGGCCCCCGCCGGCGATCCGCCCGAATAGCGTGGGGCCGACGCGCGCAAGCCGCGCGATATTTGAAATTCGGACGGAAGGTGCAACGAGAAGGTGCCGAAATGGATGCCGAACAAAAAACTGCGAGCCCACCGGCTCCACTCCAACAAAAAATTGATAAGTTTGGGCGGCTGTGCGCGGCGTGCCTCGGGTGGGGAGCAAAGCAGCCGCGTAACGCGCAAGAAGGGACATGCACACTCGCCGGTTTTATTGACTGCCACCGGCTCGCACTTCAGCTGTATCTCATGTCCGAACACGTTGTTATTCCCGGGATCATCCTTTGCGACGCCCACGAGGGGTTCGCCGAACACATCGCGCCGATGCTCAAGGAGTGCGGCGCCTCGATATCTTGGATACCGGCGGAGGCCGCGTGGTTGATACGCCCGGAGATCTACGACGATGGCGACCAAATGAAGACGACCTCCAACATGTCCTACGCGAGAGGCTGCGACGGCGCCTGCCGAAAAAGTCCGGGGGATTCCGCTCGCTGGGTTTGCACCAGCGGCGATCTCGAGCTCACTCTGTGGAGGCCCCGTACTGGCCTGAAGGATGGGAAAATCGAAGTATACCTCAAAATTCTGTCTTCTTTCAGAGCGGCGCTCGCTCCCCTTGGCCTTGACGTCCACATACGCGTTGGCTAACACGCCGAGGCCTTATTTTGTGCTGGAACTACGTGCCCAGAGAGAAGAACTGCGGTTGGCCACCGCAGTGGTCGAGGCAGCTCTCGCACGCGTCTCCGCCGCCACCGGCCAAACACTGTCGACACCAGGAACAGTATGTAGGCTCGTCTTTGACGAGCTTGAGCGCATAACCCGGATAATACCAGTACCAATGCCACCATGGATATCCGCCGAAGCTCTTCTGCCACCAAGGAGGCAACGCGAGCTTGCCGAGGCGGCTTCGGTGCTCGAGCACCGAAATGTGCTCGGGTGGCGTTCTCCGCGCGATTTTTTTTGCATGGTCTTGGCCGGCGAGGATTGAGAACCCGCCACCAATATCCCAGCCCGGTGGTGGCGGGGGTGCTTCTGGAGCAGTCGGCGTTTGGGGCGAAAGAGGGGCTGGCGCCGGGCCAACCGGGCCAACCGGGCTAATAGATGATGGGCCCAGAGGCGTCAGTGGCGTGACGGGATGGATTGGTTCGGGCGGATGGAAAGGTTTTGGCGGATGGAAAGGCGCCGGCGGATGGAAAGGCATCGGCGGGCGGACCGGCTCCAGAGGGGAAGGAAACCGAGCCACAGCGGGGCCTGCCATAGATATGGCGAAGGGTGCGGGTTCGCCGAAGCCCCCGCTTTCATGTGAGAACCCCGGCGACTCATCAGCACGCGACAAACCGAAACGCGTCCCCGAAGACGCGTTGTGGCTCGCGGCATGGTGGGCCCCTATGTGCTCGCGCGGTGGTACACTTCCGCTGACGGCAAGGGAAGCAATCAAGATGATTAGGAGGACACAGGCTATGATCAGTGCGAGCTGCGCAGAGACGCGGCCCATGTGCGCAAAATCTGCGGCACGACGCTATTGTGTCCGAAAGAATCATCCCGCGTGTACAGCAATTAGCGCGCAGAACGCGGGGGGGCACAAGGGGGTTATGGATCCCTTCGGCCCAACCTGGTTTTATGTTCTTCCTATTTCGCCCAAGCGGCTCGGGCAGAAAAAGCTCGAATAAAAGTTGTTCCTTACCTGAATCGCTTTTCGCCCCACACAAAAAGCGATTCTGCGATTATATTAACCGCCAGGCGGCATAGGAGATTAACAAATGCTCGAAGCTTGCATTTTGGTCGCAATGGTCACCATCCTGCTGGCTCTTCTCGCTTTTTGCTTGCGCCTTTCGGAGGACGGACGACCCGAAAAAACCGGCGAGGTCGTCCGTCCTGTGTCCCCGCCAAACAAAAGCGGCGAAACTTTGCCGCCGGGGGCCATGGCGGCGCACACGAGAGCCGCTGCGCGCCTTGCGGGGCAAACGAAGGACGCAACGATCGAAAACGGCGCAGTGCGCGGGATCATCGTGGCGAACCATTCGCGAAGGCCTGTCTGGGTCGGAACCCAAACTGTCGGCGCCTTTGGCGATACGACGGCGCACGCGCAAGCCTTGGATAGGGGTTGGCTATTGAGGCCGCTTACTGCGAGCAGGGTCTCGGTGCCCCTCGGTTGGCGCGGAAAAATATGGGGCCGGACCGACTGTCTGTTTGATTCGCGCGGGGCAGGCGTTTGCCGCACGGGCGGCTGCGGTTGTTGTCTGCGCTGTCTCGTTGGCCCCGCGCCCCCTGCCACCGTCGCGGAATTCATCCTGGATGCGCCCGACGGCAACGACCACTTCTCGGTCAGTCTTGCCCAGGGCTACAACCTTCCGATGACGATAGTCTCCGCGAGGGCCGGAGTCCAGATAGCCGGTAAGGTCGGCCCGAGCTCGGCCTGTGTCCTCGATCTCCGGGCCGACTGCCCGATTGCGCAGCAGGTTCAGGACCGTGATGGGCACATCGTTGGCTGCACCGGGGCGTGCGCGGCGTTCGAAACCGACGACAGATGCTGCCGAGGGATGTACGGCCCGCGGCCGTGCGGGGACCCATCGGTGCCGCGGGTCCCCTGTGCCCCCACGCCATCGGCGGCGCATTACAAGCGAAAGTGCCCCACGGCCCGGAGTTATGCCGGCGACGCCGAGTACAGCGTCCACCCGAGCCGCGCGAATGATGAGTACGTCGTCAGCTTTCACGAACAGCCACCAAATGCGCCCCTCACGGGTTAGCCGCGGCCCAATATAAAATTTTATATTGAGCGCCCTGGGCTCCAAGTCCGTGTAAAAGCGCAAGATTTGAACCCTGCGCCTAGGCCAGATGAAACGATGCAACAACGGATATCGCAAAAAATGAGCGCGACGCCAACAGTACCGGCCCGCCAGCCGCAAACCGTGGTAATTGCCCACGGACCCTGCAACGACGGACGGATCGCAGCGTGGTGTCACTGGCGGACGCAGCCCGCCGCGACGAAAACACGGCTCGCAGCGGAAGGAGGAGTTTATGCGATGACGTCCGGAGACTTTTCCGAGTCGCCGAATGCCGGCGGAAAGCGCGCGACGGCCGTCGAGAGCGCTATTCGGCTGCTAGCGGAGGGGTGTGACACCGTCTACGTGTTCGCGCAGCCGCTCGACCGAATGCCGGTGGGGCTCGTGCAGGGGCGACATCTCCTGCTCCTCGATATCACGCTCGAGGCTTCCCTCCGCCAGCTCGTCGAAGAATCAGAGACGACCGAAGTTTGCGACCATCACGAAAGCGCCCGCGGCATTCTCGAGGAGCTCGCAGCCGAGTATCCGAACAAGCTATCGGTTGTCTTCGATACGAAGCGCAGTGGGGCACGGATCGCATGGGAGCGCTACTTCCCGCAGCAACCCCTGCCCCCGGTCGTCGCGTACATCGAAGACCGCGACCTCTGGCAGTGGCGGTTGCCCGCCTCGCGCGAAGTGAACGAAGCCCTGCAGGTCGAGGATCTTCTGTCGACATTCGGGGGCATCGAAGAACTTCACGCCGAATGGGCGCCGAACACAGCGACCTTTGTTGGCCTATGCACGCGCGGCGCGCTCTATCTGCGGAGCCAGCGCGCGTTCCTCAACCGGATCGCAAAAGGCGCGATTCGGGCAACAGTTGCCGTACGTGGGGCTGATGGCGACGAGCCCTCACGAGGTGCAAAACCACATAAAACGTACAACGTGCTTCTCTGTTGCAGCCCAACCCATGCGTCGGAGCTCGCGCACGTGCTGCTCGAAGAGCATGCCCCGAATCACGAACAAAAGGGGTGGGAAATCCACTTCGTCGCCGTGTGGCAGCCGAGCGTGGTGCCGAAGCGGCAAATCTTCGTTTCAGTCCGCACTTCGCGGCCTGACATTGACCTGTCGACAATAAGCGCGCGCATCATCGGCGGGGCCGGTGGTGGCGGACATGTTGCAGCGGCGGGGTTTAAGATCGACGGCGCCGATGTGACGAGCGTCTTCCGGCCCGCGGCCAACGGGCCGGTGATGCGCCACGAGACCCATGGAGCGACGTTAGGCGGGCAAAAAAAGGACTGACGCGCCGAGCCCAAGGGGGTCATGGACCCCCCTTGTGGTCCCTTATTTTTGCCGCTCTTTATTATCTGTCGCGGCCGGTCGAACGAATGGGTGTTTCGGCGGCAGCGTTATCCCTCGCAGTCGTGATCGTCGCGATCGCGCTCGTCGCGTTTTATTTCTTTTCTTTCCTTTCCCGGGCCAAACACGAAAGAATGGAGGGAGGCCGCAAGGCGATTCCCCAAAGTGGGCCGAAGGGCGCGCCACATCTTTGGGGCGCGATGCGACGCCTGTGGTTTGACCATGTCGAGCGTACCGCTTTCTATATCCTATCTGCTCTGCAGGACTCGCCTGATGCCGACGCCGCGGCGACGTATCTGCACAAAAACCAGGACGCGATCGGCGCGGCGATCGTTCCTTTCTTTGGGCCCGCCGCAGGGCAGCGGCTCGCCGCGCTGCTTCACGAACACATTGACCTTGCAGCCCGACTCGTCGGCGCGGCAAAACAGGGCGCGCCGCTTGACGACGCAATGCAAGCATGGGAACGGAATGCCGACGAAATTTCCGACTTTCTCGCCGACGCGAATCCTGCGTGGGACAGGGCCGCGACGAGAGCGATGATGCGCAGACACCTCAAACTCACCACGGCCTTCCTCCGCGCGCGCTTGCTCGGCCAGTGGGAGCTCTCGTTCGCGCAGCACAGCCTCGTGATTGACCAGGCGCAGCACATGGCTGACTTCTTGACGCAAGGCATCGCGGCCCGTCGCGCGGCGGCCAAACCGCGTCCTTGGGGGTTGGGGGCGGACCAACAAAGTTCTTCGGCGCCCCCCGCGCTCTCCCTTGGCATCCCGATGAAACGCCCGGTAAAGGAAGGGCTTCCAGGCGTGTGGCGCGCCGCACATGCGAAGCCCTGCGGCTGCGGACAGGTGTGCCGCTGTCCACCGAGTTGCGACTGCTGGCGGGGTTCCGGTGACTGTTCCAGGTCGCGGGATGCATTCGGGCAGAAGCAGGGACAATGGGCGGGGTGTCCCCCGCACCCAAACGCAAAAGCCGATCCGAACGCGAGCGCTGAGGCGCGCACACTGAGCACGCTTGGCGTGCCGTGGCTCTACGACGACCCGACGTGGCCCGCGAGCGCTTGGCGTCAGCGGCGCCTCGTGGAGGATGGCTTTCGGGCATGCCCCGACGACCCGGGAGAACCTGGTGCCCCAGACGAGTCAAGAATTGTCGAGCGCGGCGACGCAATTGCTGCGGCGATCGAGGCTGGGGTATTAAGCGTCGCCCGGGGCGGCGAAGAGTGAGGGCCCCTGACGCTCAGCGGCTCGCCGAAAAGACCGGCAGAGCCGGAACTTTTTCGGGTTCGGGCCCGCTCCAACGCAGCTCGGTAAACCCAGCGCCGCCGGTTAGGCGCGAGACGTGGTTGAGCGCGGCGACAATGAAAATCACAAGGAGTGTTGCGACGATCGCGTATACGAGGGCTGCGTGTGCGCCTTTGCGCTGCTCTGCCGGGTACACCGACGCGATGGACTCGTTAATCGCGCTGTTCCAGGCAAACGCGACGACGAACGCGAGTGCGTTCGTCGCCAACACGTTGAAATCGATCGCGCCCATCAGTGCCCGTGTTGCTTATACAGGAAAAAAAGCGTTCGTTTAATCGGTGCGGGCGTGTGGCTTTGTTGTCTTCGGCGACGAACTGTGCCGGCGACCGGGCCGGTTTTGTTGGCTTATTCTCCACACGTGCCCCGCGAAATCAATCCTGTTGATGCGCCCAAGTGATAGAACGAGAAGAATAGAATCGAAACGGATAACTATCCGTTTTTGAACTTTGCGGATTCGATCCCGCTCTTTTCGTTCCAAGCATCGCGACGGCTAGGCGGTTGACATTATATCGCGAGGATCGCGCTGATTGTTACCGGTTTGCCGGGGCGCCAGCCAGCCGGGACGGATTTCGGCTCGCTTTTCGACAAAAACCCGAGCGCAACGTCGTTTGGCACGTACAGGAGCAGCCGTGCTACCCCCCACGGCTGCTCCGGGCCTTCCGAAGCGAGCTTCAGCTGGACGACGTATTCGTTTTTTGGCTCGTTGAGCTGGGCCCACGTCTCCGCGCTCCGGCCTTCGTCTCGCCATTGGGGCGGGGCGGGGAGCTTGTAGCCAATGCTCTGCACCGGTTCCCCGTGGAGCGTCACGCGCAGATCGCCGATGACCGGTGGACAAAATTTTTCGGGCGCGGCTTCGAGGAACAGCCGGTCGCTCTTTGCGTTATGCTTGGGTATTTGCGGCGGGATTCGCACGGTATATACCAGATCCGGCCCGCTCCGGCCGGATCCGTACCACAGAATGCTTAGACCGCGCTCCTGGGCTTTGCCCTGCGCGGGCGACATTTTTGTCGTTTCGGGTGAGGCATCTGTTTCCATCTTGCCGCTGCCGGATTTTCTTTTTTCGAAAGGTGGGGGCCTCCAATACAGAATTCTGTGTTGGCATCCCAGCGGGGGTGCCGCGTTTAATAAAGCCTGCCACGGCACTGCGAGCCAAAAAATAAGAACGAGGTTCTTTGTCGGTCGCCGCTTTACGCCCAGCGGAACAGGCGAATGAAGTCGCTCGGCGCCAAGGTGCCAGAGGGGCACGTGGTTAGGGCTACCGGCGCGGTCGTGAGGGTGGCGCCGGACACCGAGGCAATCGGCACCTTGAGTCCGGAAACCGCGGGAATCCCGGAGGACACGATTTTTACTTTCTTTCCGGCCCAGCTCGCCGCGGGGGTCCCGGTGATCGTTAACGTAAGAACGCAAGTCCCCGGTGTTGTGCCAGTTGCAGATGCCAGGCCGACGAGTGCGTACTTTTGCGTGAACACGTACATGTATGCGCCGACCGCGATCAATACGATTGCGAGGACGATGAGAATCGCGTACACAATCTTTTTTGTTTTTGGATCCATGCTGGGGGGTTGGCTGCTTTGTCAAGCTTTGTCAACGCTGTGGCTGCTGGTTTGCCGCGACTCCGCGTATAATATTCCGCGGCAAAACCCGCAGAAATCGAAACGAAGAGCACGCGAGGCACGCGAGAAAACCACCGGACCCGCGTCCCGCCGGCCGAAAAAAGCAAAAGAAGAAACTTCGGCAAAAAGCCGCGAATCTTAGTACAGACGCGCGACACCCCTGCGTACGGCGTCGATGTGCTCCGTTACAGTGTAAAGTCTGCGATAGTGCAGACCGACATTTACAAACATTATCGGTTTCAGTGTGGGGAGCGCCCACTGGTCGGCGCTCATCTCGCCGGTCAGCGGATCTTCGACTCGCGGCGCCCCGTACATCAGGCCTCGCTTCGACGCGACGTCGAGGATGCCAACGGCGCGTCCGGTCCGCAGGTGGAACGCCTCGATCACCTCCCACTCAACCATTACCCCGCGCGCGCAGAAGTTTGCCACAACCCCGAGCGCTTTCGCGCGGGCATTTGCGGCGGCGCCGAGGCTTTTCTTCAGCGCGGCTGCCTCGATCGCGCTCCCTTCTGTGGCGGCGAGATAGAAGCACATGTTGTAGTCATCGCCGACGCGGTCACCGTATTCGACGTCAAACAGGTCCACCCCGCGAACGTTGTACCGATCCGACCCTTTCATAAACAGAAATTGTCTTGGGGGGTCCGGAAGTGCCACGGCGGTCAGCCTCTCTTCCTCTTTCTTCTCGTTTGCTCGGCCCACGGCTTCCGGCGCGAGCAATCCGAGCAGTCGGGGATCATCGTCAGCGGCGTAGTCACCCCCATCAACCATCCCGACAAAGTTTTGGCTTTGATTTTTTGGTTTCGCGGCCTGCTCGACCGGGCCACAAGGGGGCCCATAGGCCCCCTTGAGCAGCACTTTGGTGCCGTCGTTGAACACCGCGCCGACAGCGTGTTCTTCGCGGCGGATTGTCAGCTGCGTGGATTGTGGGGCCGCGCCCATGCCGCGTGCGATCTCGAGCAGTTCAGCTTCGGTGCGGGGATTTTTCGGGTCGTCCCAGACGACGATCTTTGTTTCCTGCGCCACGAGGTGCTTGATGGACACCTCCGTCGCGGTTTGGCCGCCGATCACCGTCTTCTTTATCGAGGCCGAGACCTCTGTCGTTTTTGTTATTTCGGCCTGCGCGCCCGAGATTGCACCGGTTTTAACGGCGCCGTCCATGGTCTGGACAAGAGCGGACAACATTTTGTCGACATCGCATGTCGGCGCTGCGGCCTGTACGGCTGCCAGTGATGCTTTTTGGGCTTCGAGCCGGCGCTGCATGTAGAGTTCGTAGGCGTTCATCTGTCGCGTTATTCCTGCCCGGCCGCGCTTCATTTTTTGCCGCTTTAGCCGTCCAGGCGCCCGCGAAAGCGTGGAAAAAACAACCCAAGGGGTCCCTTGGGTTCGGTTTGCTTTTTTGCGCCAAAGGTTGCTCTTGGTGGGCAAACCGCCTGAAAGAGATAAGAATGGGCGGATTGCCCCGTTCTGTTTGTTTTGGCCCGGGCGCCTCTATGCGTTTTCGCTGGAAACGATGTAGCGGGTGATGTCGTGGGTGTGCATGTCGGGGGGCGCGGGAGCCGCGACATAGCTACGGACGTGGTGCGCGTGCGCGAGGGTGGTGGACGAGTCGCCGGTGCCGCTCGTGTCGAGCACGGCCGTGTGGCCGTGTGGCCCCTTGCCGGCGGGTTTTAGCAAATGGGTCGGAATTGCGCCGCCGACGAAGGTAGCGGTGCCGCACGAGCGCGTAATCAGGATCGCAAGGACGACCACGAGGACCAGCAGTAGGACGATCATAAAGATGGTGCGGTTATTCATCACGGTTTGGTGTTTTTTGCGGTCAGTGTTATTGTTTGGGTTGAGCCGCGGGTGTGGCCGGAACGCGACGGTAGTATTCACCCGCGCGAAATTCTCGCAACCGCGCGAACCCGGACCTGGACCGGGTTTGGTTGCATTGCCGGCGAACAATGCTTGCCGACAATAACGGCAGCCTCGCCACGAACGTGCAAGCAAACCGAATGAAGTCGGCGGTTCTTTTTATCATCGCCCTGGTGCTCGTCCTCGCGCTCGTCGTGATCGGCGCCACGGCGCCGCAGAAGCCGGAAGGCTTCATGACATACCCATATCTCGACCTGTGGGACACGTACGACGCGGGAGACCGCGGGACCTTTTACGGCCTAATGGAGGGTCGGTCTGGAAGTTCGGCAGGCGGCGGGGCAAAAGGGAAGGGCCCCTCATATCGGATGCGGCCCCCTGCGTTTCGCGGCCGCGTGGTGGCTTAGCGGCACCAAATCGTGCAAGGCGACTGACCGCAAAAGCTGACGCATTTCCGGTCGGCGTCCCATTGCTGCTGCGCGCGCGCCTCGTAGTACGGATAAAAGTACGGCGAGTCGTAGATCTGCATGTTGTACGGGCCCGGGCAGAACGCTCCGCCACGTACCCGCGACTGCGACTGGACAGCCCAGGCGGCGGCGGCGAGGAGAATGATGACAACCAGCAGCACGAGGATGGCCAGAAGTACGGAGCCATTCGAGGCGGTCATGGGCGCCGCCCGGGTGATCCCGGTTATGGGTTGGGCGTTCATCGAAGAGGGGCACGAAGCTGGTTCTCCCGTTTATTCGGGCGGCACGTAAAACCGATAATTGAAAAGCGTGCGGGATCCACATAAACGGCGCCGATGGAGTCGCGAAGAATGCCTGACACATGCATCGTACCCGCGACGGGCAAAAGAAAGACTCCGCGGATGGTCTCGGTCGAGGGCCTAATCGGCGGGGGGAAGACGTCGCTGATCGCGAGCTTCATGGCAGAGCTCGCCGCACGGCGTCCGGAACTCAAAGTACGCTACGTCCCGGAGCCTGTAAAGGACTGGCTGGAGGTGGGCGCCCTGCAGCGCTTCTACGCCAGCGCCGAAAAAGAAAACAGAGCGGACGCGGTGTACGTGTTCCAGACGTACACGTATGTCACGCGGGTCAAAGCGGTGCTGCAGGCCCTGCGCGAGGCCCCGGACGCCGATATATTGCTGACGGAGCGGACGGTCCTCACTGACCGGCACGTGTTCATGGGGGTCCAGAAAGAGCTCGTCGGCTCCGAGCTGATGGCGATGTACGCCGCGTGGTGCGATTTGTTCGCGGAGCTGCTCGCGCCGCTTGATCTCTCGGGGGCGCTGTTCGTGTACCTGCGGCCCTCGGTCGAAACGTGCATGGCACGGGTGCAGCAGCGCGCGCGCATGGGCGAAATCGCCAGAATGTCAGAGTCGTCCGAGGCGGCACAGCCGGAGCAGCAAAGCCGCCAGAAGCCCCTCGGCGCCGGGGGCGTGTCCGAGGAATACCAGCGCTGCCTCCTCGGGGCGCATGACGCATTCCTTCTGGGCGTCGGCGGCACATCCCCGGAGGTCCCGTTCGACCGAAAAAAACAGGTCGTGATTGTCGACGGGGGCCTCGCCGACGCGGACTTCCGTGGGCCGTGCGCGGCGCTCAGCGAAATCACCGACAAGATCATCGACAAAATCTTTGCGGTCTGGCCTGAGCTCAGCCGCGGAGCGGTCTGACGCGCTCGGACACCTTTGGTGTTTCAAGGCTCAGCTTTGTCAATCCCCGACCCCAATGCCTGGAGCGAATTTTTTTCCTGCGTCGCGGAAGTCTGTGATGAAGTTGCACGCGGCGGCGTACTGTGCCGGGTGGGTGTCCTCGCGGAACACCCCGGCGAGGCCCGCGAGAAGCTCAACGCCGCCGAGGTAGATTTGGCGGGCGCGCTCCGTTCCGGCGTGCTCCGTTAATTCATTAGTCGCGGTCTGGACCAGGGCCGACACGCTCTGCATCGCCTGGGCGAACACGTCGGCGCCGAGAGCATCAAAGCCGCCCCCGCGCGTGCCAAGTTCAGCCTGAAGCGCGATTGCGCGGCGGAGCCAGGCGCCTGTTGGTTCGGTCAGCGTCTGCACGAGCGCGTCGAGGAGCTCCTCGCCTGTTTGGCTTGCGGGGTCGGAGGCGCCTTCAGTCGCCACGATGCATGCAGGGTTTTTCGTCGCCATCGAGCTTCTTGGTGCGTGTGTTGCACGAGTTCTTTTCACGGGCACAAGGTTTCAATTTTTTGTCAACCCGCCAAAGGGCGCGCTCGGAAGAACTCTGTTCTTCCAGTCCCTCCATGCGTTGTGTGCCGTGCCAAATTGGAAAACGAGACAAGCTGCGAAAGCGGCTATTGCGCGCCACTGCATCTCGCTATGGGATTTCTCCGCGGGCTGTGCATCGTGCTCGCCCTCGTAATCGCGCTGACGGTTGTCGCGATCGCGTGGGCGGTGTCAGTTTGTTTTCGGCGGGCAACGGCGTACTACGCAAAATACGAGGTGATGCGCTTTCCGCGCGCGTTGGTGTCCGACGCGTATTTTTCGATGAAGGCGGGCGATCTGATCTTTTTCGTCGCGGCGACCCACGGCTTCACAAACAGCATGCTTACGGGCGAGTTCTTCAGCCACGGGGGCGTCATCGTCGAGCACGCAGGCGCCTTGTACCTGAGCGAGGCGCTGGGGAATTCTGCGGTCGCGAAAGGCCCGGCGGGCGACATCCGGGCCGCGCCTTTTTCTCGCCTGAGTCCCCTCCTCTCGCGCCTGAAAGGCTATTGCGGCGCGGCCTACTGGGTCGCCCTGGACGCCACCCTCTCGCCGGACCAGAAGGCAGCGCTCTGGGGGGCCGCGCAGACCCGCCACCCGTACCCCTCGGCGCTGCAGGCCCTCGCCGGATTTCTCGGCTTTAGGACCGAATCACGGCACTGCTTCCAGCACGTCGCCTGGATGCTCGACCAAGCGGGCCTTGCGCCAGACGCGCCGAAAAAACTCGAGGACGAGGGCTTCCTCGGGACCGCGCGCGCGGTCCTCGCGCTCCCCGGCGCGAGCCTGCGGAACGGCGCCAGGTATTCGTCGCCCAAATACCTCCTATACGACCTCGACGCATCCGGGTGATGCGTCGACACAAAAATCGAGCAGAGCATGCCCGAAGAGCACGTTTGTCCGCTTACCAGGTGACGGGATCCTCCCGCAGAGCGAATTCGAGCGCGCGTGTGGACGCACCCGCGAGTTCGCGGTAGCCGAGGTGGCGGTACTCGAAGAAGTTCGTCTTCGTCAGCCGGTTCAGGGACAGCTGGTCCATAAACGGAAAGGGGTTTTCGACCCCGTAGAGCTCGGGCGCGCCCATCGCGCCGAGAACGCAGTCTGCTTGAAACTTCAGGTACTGGACCAACAGGGGGCGGGTCAGACCGATCAGCGCAGGGCCTCGAGACGGTAATAAGCTGTCCGCCGCTGTGTTCGGAGCTGCGGGGTCGACGGGCACGACGTGCGACACGAAGCTGACGGCCTGGTCGACGGCGCTCTCACAGATTTGGTGGATTCGCGCCGGCGTCGGGCGCTCCCGGTCGGTGAGCCGCGCGATGAACGCGCACACGGTGAGCGTGTGCACGCCTTCGTCGCGGGCGATGAAGCTGTTGTACATCGTGACTCCGGGGAGGAGGTTCCGCTCCCGTAGCCACTGAAGCGCGGCGAACGCGCCCTGGAACAGGAGGCCCTCGGTGAATGCGTCGGCGACCAGGGTCTCCCCGAGGGGGACCTCCGCGTCGAGCCAGCCCTGAATCCATCGGTGAAGCGCGGCGACCGCAGGGTTCGTCTGGAACGCGGAGCGGAGCGCGGAGATTTCGTCGGCGGAGAGGCCGAGCCCCTGGATCTGGAGGTCGTACGCCTCGGCGTGGACGTGCTCCTGTGCGCGCTGTTCCGCGAGGTACATCTGGGCTTCGTGGACGCCCCGCACGAAGGGGTCAATTTTGTCGAGCAGGTCGACGACGTCGAAGTCTGCGCGCGAGAAGAACGCCAAAAAGCCTTTGACGAAGTGCTGCTCCCGTGGCGTGAGCCGCACCCAGTCTGCTTTGTCGCGGGTCAGGTCGACCTCCTCCGGGACCCAGTGGAGGCCCTGCAGCGTTTTGTACTGCTTCCAGAGCTCGTCGTGCAGAATCGGCTGGAGCGAGTGCCGGCCTTTCTGGGCGGGGTGCCAGCGGAAGAGCGCGTCGCGCTCGAACGCCTCCGGCGTCGGGCGGCTTCGCTGCTCCGTCGTTGATATTTGTCTAGCCGTCGCGTCGTCTTTTCGGTGGGGGGCGTCAGTCTCCATCGTGCGCGCACCATACAATGTCCGCAGTTTTCTTTTCTTCGAAAGAGAGGGGCCGGTTCAATTATCGCGTCTGCAAGAACCAACGAAGTCCGCCCGAGCCGCCGATCCGCGCCCTTCCGGCGCCCGCCGCGCGGCCCTCCAATTTGAAGCGCGGCCGATGCAGCGATACGCACGGCGCATAGCTGGAGACAGATTGACGACAAACAGAGGCCATGGACACCACCCGTTCCCCCTATTCCGCTGCACCAACCGGAAACACCACGGACCAACAAGACGCGCCCATCACGGCCACGTTGCCGCCGATCGAGCTCGCGGGGCCGACCGAATCGCACGTCGTCGACCGGCACGGACGAAAGGTCCGCATCCGCTTCGACGAGATCACCCGGCGCAACGAAGCGCTATGCCGCGAGCCGCAATACGGGCAGAAGCTCGAAGCCATCGACGCGCCGCTGATAACCGCGCAGGTCGTCGCGCGGTTCGCGAGCGGCATGACGACGCGCCAGCTCGACGCGCTCACGGTCGGCGTCTGCACGGGCCTCACGACCCACCACCCCGACTATGCGCGGCTCGCGGCAAGGATCTGCGTCAGCGACCTCCACAAAAGGACCCCCGCGAGTCTCGACGAAATGGTCGGGACGATCCTCGCGACCGCGGCGGACCGCCGCGCGGCGCGGTATTCGGCCGAGTACCTCGGCATCGTTCGCCGGGGTTGCGCCGAGATCGACGCGCGGCTTGACTTCCGCCGGGACTACATGTTCAGCTTCTTCGGCTTCCAGACCCTCGCGCGGTCCTATCTGATCCGCGCCGGCCCACGGAGCGACATCAGCACGCTCCTCGACGACATCGTCATGGAGCGCCCTCAGCACCTCTACATGCGCGTGGCGCTAACCCTCTTCTGCGGGACGCCCGACCGCAGGGGTCACGAGGCGCCGGGCGAGCTCTTCGGTCAGCGGCTCCAGCGCGCGTTCGCGTACTACGACTGTCTGTCACGCCACGAGGTGTCGAACGCGACGCCAACGATGCTGAACGCGGGAACGGAACACCAGCAGCTTTCGTCGTGCTTCCAGTTCGCGCCCGGCGACGACCTCGAATCGCTGATGGACACCCTCAAGGCCACCGGGGAGACCGCAAAGTGGTCGGGCGGCATCAGCCACCGGCTCAGCGCCATCCGCGCCGAGGGGAGCGCCATCAAAACGACCGGCGGTAAAAGCAGCGGAATCAAGCGCTACATCAAAGTGCTCAACGAGCTGCAGCTTTACGTCGATCAGGGGGGGAACCGCCCCGGCGCGTACGCCGAGTATCTCGCGGTCTGGCACGACGACATCTTCACGTTCCTCAAGCTCGGCCGCATCAAAGGCGAAGTCCTCAGCGCACCGGACGTGAAATACGCCCTGATGGTTCCTGACCTCTTCATGCGGGCCCTGCGCCGTGGTCTGAAGGGCGGCGACGGCCAGGACGACTGGTATCTGTTCAGCCCCGACCGCGCCCCGCGTTTGTACTGCACCTGGGGGGCCGAGTTTGAAGAGCTTTACGCCCGCTACGTCGCGGAGGGCCGTTTCGTCCGCAAGGTCCGGGCCCGGGACATCATCCGGGAGGCGTTCACGACCTGGCGGCAGACCGGGACGCCTTACGTGCTGTTTGCCGACCACGTGAACGGAAAGTCGATGCTCCAGCACATCGCGACGATCACCTCCTCGAACCTATGCACGGAGGTGATCCTTCCGACCTGGGCGGACTTTGAGGCGAAGGACTTCAACGCGGAGAAAGGCGAGCACGGCGTTTGCAACCTCGGGGCCCTATGCCTCGGATCGTTCGTCCGCGACGCAGAAAAAAGCGGTGGCCCGCCGGCCGAACACCCCGACGTCGCGGCGCTCCTTCGCGAACAAGTCGATATTGCCGGGCTTATGCACGCCACGAAGCTCTTGACCGAAGCGCTTGACAACGTGATCGATATCACGTTTACGCCGACCGATGCCGGCCGGCGGAGCAACGCGCGGCACAGGCCGCTGGCGATCGGCGACATGGGCCTCGCGGACGTCTTTCGGAAACTGCGGCTCGCTTTCGGGTCCCCAGAAGCCCGTCAAGTCGACATGGCGCTGCACGCCGCGATCTACTACGCCGCGGCGTGCGCCTCGTCGGCGTTGGCCGAAACCCGCGGACACTTCCCCTCGATGTTCGACCGACAAAGCGGGAAGCCGTCACCCGCCGCGGCAGGAAAGCTCCAACCAGATTTGTGGGCCGACGCCGGGCACCTGGCGCCCGGCTGGGAGGCCGAAATCGAAAAACTGCTTGGCCCGCTGCTGCCCGCAGCCGCATGGGACGCGCTCCGTGCGCGCGTGCGCCAGGGGCTGCTCCGAAACTGCTACGTGACGAGCCTGATGCCCACGGCGTCGACCTCAAACATTGTCGGCCAAAACGAGTGCATCGAGCCGGTCGTCTCGACGATTTACAACCGGAAGACGCAGGCGGGCGACTTCACGCTCGTCGACCAGTACCTCGTCGCCGAGCTTCTTCGGCGCGGCCTGTGGAACGACGAGGTCCGCCGCGCCATCATCGCGGCCGACGGCAGCGTCCAGGACATCCAGGCAATCCCCGAGGACGTCCGCCGGCGGTACAAAACCGCCCGCGAGATGGATCCCCGGCTGATCGTGCTGCACGCCGCGGCGCGCGGGCCGTTCGTCTCCCAAAGCCAGTCGCTGAACCATTTCTTCGAGGAGCTGACCCTGCCGGACGTCCTCTCGGTTCTCTTCCTCGCGTGGGAGCGGGGGCTTCCGACCGGCGCGTATTACATGTACTCGACGCCCGCGACGGGCACCCAAAAAACCTCGATCAAGGCGCCGAAGACCGCGGTTCCTCCGACTTCGGCTGGTGGCGGCAACAACAGCCAGGGGGCACCCGACCTTACCGATGGCCCGGTTTGCCGCAAAGGCGACGATGGTTGCTTCAGCTGCGGCGTTTAGGGCGCGCGCCGAAGGCAGATGCAACCGATCGATCAGGCGATCGGGCTCGCTGTTTTTTTGGTCTGAGCTTGCTCGACCGCGGACAGAACAACTTCGCTCTTCGGGCCTCATGCCGAGCGCTCGATCATGTGAGAAATGCTTGATGCGCTGTTGGCCTCGTATTCGCGGGGGAACTCGGGGTAGCCACGGTCCGGCAGCTCGAACTCTGACAGCGCCCGGTATGCCCCGGGCGGAGGGCCGTAATGTTCGCGGACCGCGTTCCGTGCATTTTTAGACTCATGCCCGCCAGGGGCAACGACGGTCCTCGCCGGCATTGACCAACCCCCACCAACAACCGCAGCGATGACAATCACAAGAACGACAAGAAGCGCAACGAACGCAACGTTGGCTCCCATCCTTATACCGGCCCGCCAGAAGACCGCGCCGCGACTAATAAAGAGCCCCTCTCCCGGCGCCGAGCCAAGAACGATGCTGTGGCGCATGTTCTGCGGAGATGACGCCACCACGCCTCCCGAGCCGCGCGACACACTCGCCGCGGCTCTATGGTGCGACCTCGCCAGTTCTGTCGACGGGCTCGGGGCAGAAAAAATGGAGGAGCTCGAAGAACTTTGCTGTTCTGGACGGGTGGCCGCGGCTGATGCCGGGCAAAAAAATCCGGGTACGGGGTTCTGCGCGGCTTTGTTGAAGCTCGCCTGCGGGGACACCGAGTGGCGCCCTCTATACTACGCAGCGTGCAAAATTTATGCGCTCGCGACTCAGCGCCAGGGCGGCCGCGAAAGTGACAGGTCCCCGACCCCGGGCACCGAATCGAGCACCGCCGCAAGGATCGATCCCCGCAAGCCTCGCGCAGGTCAGCCCGCAAAGTATGAAAGGCTCGAGGATGTGCTCGAGCTTGCGGGCTGACGTTGCACCGTTTGGTCTGGTTTGGCTCCGTGATCACCCCATTGGTATCGGCTCGGATACGGGCGGATCCGCCCGATCGGGTACGACGAATTCCAAAATCGAGACTGCATCAGGTGCGGCGAGAAGAACAAAGTTGTCCGACGCGCCAAGGGGGTCGAAAGGCCCGACTGCATGCTTTGACGGAACCGCCCCGCTGTTTACTTCGTGGCCGACAGAGGCCAGCGCAGCTTCGACCGCGCGGTCGTGCAGCGCGAAGAGCTGTTTGGTTTTTTCGTCCGAAGCTTTCCTCATTTCGGCGCAGGCGCTGCCGTCGAGCGCGAGCCGCTCGAGCTCCTGCAGCTCGATGAGCCGCTTTTTGCCGCTTTCGATCAGCCGCCCGACGGCGCATTCCCAGTAATCAAGCGGATCTTCGTAGGTTAGGCCGATCGTTAGCAATGTTTTTTGCATCACCTCGCATTCGATCCTAGAATTGCTTGCGTATGCGACCGCGTTCGTCGGCCGATAGGGGACAACGTAAACCCTGTCCGCGGGCATGTCGTGGCGCAGCGGAAACGCGTAGACGAGCATCGGAACCGACGGGTACTGTTTTTTGACAGCCGTGGCTTCCGCGCGGGATAAAAAAGCGCCCACCGCCCCGCCACTGTCTGCGAGGATGAAGATTGCGGCCTCGGCGGCCATCGCGGCTCGCGAAGCATTTTTGTCTGTTTCCGATTCCATTTGTCGGCCGTTGGTGTCCGTCTGGGCTGCGTCCATGCGGCGCACGGCATCTAAAACAAAAACAACGGCAGCCCAATATGAGATATTATATTGGTGCTGGCACTGCCCGTTGGGCTTCCAGCCCGAACCAACTCGGACGAACAATTCATTCTTTCCGTTAGGCCCCGCGGTCGACAATTTCGTCGACTTCGGCGTCCTCGCCTCCGCTGTCAATCAGCCGGTAATAGGCTTCGTCGAGGAAGACAGACGTTGGTTCTTGTTCGGGAGGGGGGCATAGGTTCGAAGGGATGTGGGGGCGGGGGTTTTCCCCGTCGTCCGCTTCGTGCGAGAAGACAAACAGCTTGCCGGTTTCGTTCGTTCGCAGGAAGTAAACCGACGCGTGGGGGGCTTTGACGGGGACCCGAGCAATCTCGCGGCCGTACTGTGCCCGCAGAATTGCGTTGATTTGCCGGAGCACGAGCGCGATGAAATCGCGGGGCGGCCGGCCCGGTTCGAGGAGCCGGCTGGTGTTGAGGCCCAGGACGCCGAACGAAAGTTTGAGCGTCGCCTGCGCCGCGACAAGATCGACGAGCGCGCTCCGCAGCCGCGCAGCGAGGCTCAGCTCGTAAATTTTTCCTCTGTCGGTCAGGCACCGGAAGCCACACAGGAACAGAAGCCACACCGCGTAGTAGTGGAGAAGAAAGACGTACGCCTTCCCTTCCCGCAGAAGGTCTCGGCTCTCGACGGCATCGGCGGAAAGACCCCTGAAGTCCGCCGCCGCCGGCCCGATTGCCGGGCGGATCGAATCCATCGCGAGGAGGTAGTGGGCCGCTTCGTTGTCCCGCAACTCCCGGAGAGAGGTCGCGAGGTCGGGGCCCGTGGTAATCTGGCACAAGTTGCGGTAGACCTGTTTCGTGGTTTTGGCGCCGTAGCGTTCGACGAAGCCCCCGTCCATCGGACGACCGCGCCACTGGTAGGCCTCTTCGAGCGCCCAGCGCTCGTAGCCGAGGCGCTCGTCCGAAGCCAGGTCTTCCTGGCGGGAAAGTTTCTCCCGGATTTGAGCCGCCTCGTGCGCGCTGAGCTGCGGCGCATCAGCGACACCCTCGGCGTGCAAGCCCCGGAGGCTCTCTTTTTCTGCGCGATGCGCCCGTAACAGTTCCGCGACGGCGAGAGGGTCCGCGCAGACTTCGTCGCCATAGACCTCGACACTGGCTCCGGTGTCCGCGATTTGGTCGACAAAGCGCTCGAGGAACGCGTTCTTCGAGAGGTTTCGCGCTCGGAGAATTTCGAGCCAGAGATAGAAGTAGTCCGACTCGTAGTAGAGGAGCTGCCCGTCGGGCGTGTATTCGAAGCGGAGGGTATGCTCGCCAACCGACCGGTACAGGCCGGCGCGCCTATCATGGACGAGCCGGCGCAGCATATCCCGGTCGGTCGGGATGTCGCGCTCGATGCCGAACAGGCAGATGTCGTGGCGCCGCAGCCGTAGGTTTCGCACACGGGCGAGCATTTGTCGACAGGTCTCGACCGTGCAGGAGTTGTCGCTGAAGTAGGCGTACAGCGCGTCGAAGTGCTCGAGCTCAAAGCTGATGCCCGCGGTGACCGTCGGCGTGTAGAGCAGCACGTCGAGGCCTGCCCAGTGGGTGTGCACGTCGGCGAAGTGCCGGTTTTTTTCGCTCGGGAGCGTTTTCGAGCTGTAGAGCGCGACTCTTTTGCCCGGAAATGTCTGTCGGAGGCTCGCTTCGAGCGCCTCGGCCTCGCCGAGGCTGTTTGTCGGGACAACGAGCCGCTGCCCTTCGCGAAGACTCTGGTGGAGCCGCGCGAGCCACGCGCCCTTCCGCGTCGTGACGAGAAACTCGTCGCCCGCCGCGCGCGCGAAGCGGTTCCAGTGGAAGTGGACCGGGTGCTGCGCGCGGATTCGCGCGATCGTCCGCTGTGTGAGGTCACCGAGGTTCGCGTCCATGCAGATGACGCGCACGGCCGTGCGGAGCATCCACTGAAACATCGCGAACGCGGCGTTTAGGTGTCGGTGGAGGCCGCTGCTGAACTGCTCGAGAATCGACTCGGACTCGTCGAGGATCACGAGATCCACGGGCTCTGGGTTCGCGGGCATCGGAATCCGGTGCAGTGACTCCACCTGGACGATGAGCCGCGGATAGCGGCTCGCGGCGAGGTCGCCCTGGACCTCGCTGTAAAGCGCGAACTCCGGGAAGCGCTCTTTCAGACTCGTCGAAAACGTCTGCCGAAAAGTCACGAAACGGATGACCGGGGGGCGCAATCCGGCCGCTGGGTATTCTGCGTCGAGGTGGGCCCGCAGTGTCTGCGTTTTGCCGAGTTTCATCGGCGCCTTGACCAGCAGCGTCGGCGCGAGCTCGTAGGCCCGCATCCTGGGCTCCGCGTAAACTGTTTTGTTCTCTGCGGGGAGCTCCTCGAGCGCCGCGCAGCGCTGCGACGCGTGGGGGTCTCGCGTCCCCGCGCAGAGCGCGGCCACCCACGCGCGCAAGCGCGTCTGCATGTAGCTCTCCTGCGGCGTGGCGGCTCCGTCGGTCCCGTCGGCCTCCGCGCCCGCGCGCTTTCGGCCTTTCTCCGGCGCAAGCGTTGGGGTCTCCGCGCCGGTCAGCCGCACGACGCCGAGTTCGATGCCCGCCGTCGGCGCCGCGTGGCGGCACAGCTCGACGACCCGATAGAAACGCGCCTCTTCCTGCTGGCGGGCGCTCGTGGCCTTTTTTGGCTTCGGGGGCGACCCGTCCGCCGCGAATTGAGGATCGACGGACAACTTTGCCGTTCCGACCTCGCCGTCGCCCGCGCTCGGATCGAACACGACGGCGACAAGCAGGGTGTGGTCGTGGTGGTGGACTTCCTGGCAGATTCGGCACATCGTTGGTGCGAGGCGGTTGAACGTCAGCAGCGGCAGCCGCGCCTCGCGCAGCTCGAAACCCTCGTCTGCGCCAGAACGACGCACGACTGCGAGAATCTTTTCAACGGCGCCCTCCGCGAACGCGGCCAGCTCTATCCCCGACGCTCGCGACGCATATGCCCTCGCGAGAACGCGCGTCCCAGGAGCGGCAGTTATCAGCGAATCGCCCCCGACGTCCCGGCACGCATCAAGGCTCGCCGAAAGTTCGGAGTTGGCCCGCTTGACACGGGTCGTGCCGAGCTTCGCGGAGCCGGCGAGGCGGAAATTACTGATCCGCCGATTCACACCCTTGTCGATAAGCCGGGCGACCGACCCAGGAAGTCGCGCGCAGACCCGCTCAGTGAATTCGTTCGCCTCCTCATGGTCAGCAACTGCGTACGGCTGGACCCGCAGGTGGAAGGAATGCTTGAAGCCGCATCCGCTATGGGCTCCGCTTGAATCGAACAGCGCGATGTCTTCGCGGGTCGGGGACACGCCTTCGCGCACGAAGTACGCCCAGCACAGCTCCTCGACGATCGCGTCCATGATCAGGCCGAGCGCCATATGCATTTTTTCCGCGTGTCCGGGCTCGGCTTCGATTTCGGGGTGCCCCAAGAGATCGTCGAGATACTCCGCGGCCTCGAATGAGAGGGTCGTTTTGGCGGCCCCGGTTCCGGGGCACAGCCCGGTGGGTTCGGCTTGCGGCTGGGACCCACCCACAGCCCGGCGAAGCAGGTCCGAAACAGGAATCGCTTCAAGAGATTGCTGCGGCGCGTCGATGTCAAACTTCAAGTGCTGCGGGGCTGAACCGAAAACCACTTCGTGCATTGATTTCCCCCCCGGGCACTCGTAAGCCGCGTACCACTCCCAGAAGTTGGTACGGTCCTCGAACACGAGAAAGCGGCCGCGGCGTTCGTCCCTAACAACGGGGCGCGTCGCGAGCGCGCTGCGGGAAAAGTGGAGTTCGACCGTGTTCGCGGCGGTGCGGGCCTGCTTGTGGCCCGCGCCATGCGAATTAAGCTCGAAGTCGCGCGCAACGAGAAAGGAGAATTCGGCAGGGGCCGTGGTTTTTACTGTCCCTTTTCGCATGCTTTGCCGGTTTTCACCGCCCGTGGGCCAATCAAATCTCACCGCCAAGCGCTGACGAGGGAGCCCTTTGCCCCCAAAAAATACGGACGGTAAGTTGATCCGCGAATATAACGTACCGCCGAGCGGAGCGACAATACCACACAGGTTAGGTTATGGCTTTTCTTGCAGCAGAAGCAGCGCCCGAATTACTCGGCACCGTCGGCGAGAGCGGGGGACTCGGCGGCCTCCTCAAGGGCGGCCCGGGGGGCATGGGCGGGCCCGGCGTCGGCGAGCTCGCAAAACACGCCCCGATGCTTCTCATGGTCCCCCTCGTGCTCTTCGCGATCCTCTTCATCATCATTGGCATCATCGTCCTCGCCGCGGGAAAATACACCGCAGGCACCCTTCTGACCGTGCTTGGTTTCCTTCTCGGCGGCGGCGCGTTCTTTGTGATGGCCCGGTCGGCCAGCAGGCACTGAGCGGATTCGAACGAAAGCGGCCGCGCGCGAACCACGACTTGAACGTCGGGGCGTTGCCAACATTCCACGATGGCGACAAGCCCCGGCGAAAAGAACGCGAGCAGCGGCTTGCACTTTGCGCTGCTCGGGGGCTCGCTCTTGCTGAACCTCGGTCTTTTCGGCTTTTTGTGCGCGCAGGCGGCGCACGTGAACCGCCTGTCGGCGCAGATCGAAAAATTGCTCGCCGTCGACGCACACTTGGCGCGGTTTGGCGCGCGAATCGATAGCCTCTCCGCGCAGTACCAGGCATTTGCCAAGGTTTTCGCGCGCTCTAGCGCGCGGAACGCTCCCTACATGCCGGCGCTCGACATGTTGCTGTACGAACAGGGGGCGTGGTTCGTCCAGATGACACTCGAGCGGGCACTGAAAAAAATGCTCAACGTTTATCACACGCGGCCCTCGGCGCGGCACCAAAGCACGAGCGAAGACTCTGACGACCTGGCGGACTCCGACGATCCGGCGGGCTCCGACGACCCGGATGGGGACGACAATAGCCGTGCCTCGTCCGGCACCAGCGGAGGCACCAGCGAGAGCGACAACGAACCCGGCGGCGGCAGCGAGCACAGCCCAGAAAACGCCAAGCGCCCAACGATTAGCGCGTCGCCAGCTCCGGCGACCTCGCCGGGTCCCGAGAGAAGATCCGCGGCGGCCCCGAGCCGCCAGAAAAACGAAATTGTTCGCCACTCGCAAAACTCGCAAAACTCGCAAGGCGCCCCAATACAAAATTTTGTATTGCCGCCCTATGTCCGATCCGCCCGGTCCGCCCGGGAGGCCGACGTGCCAAGGGCCTCGGACTCAAGATGAACGAAAATCCCGACGCGCTCTGGCCACTCTGGATCCAAAAACAGCGTCGTGTTTTCCTTGTCGACCTTGAGCTCCGCGAGGGACTCGGCCGGGAGCTCGCAAACGCGGCACAACTGCGCAACAAAGCTGGAGGCCTGCTCGATCGTCCGCTTGTAGACGTCCCGGCCGATAAACACGAGCATCGAGAGCTGTTTTTGAACTTTCGGCCACATCACATCCACGTGGGTCGGGTCAAAACTGTCGCGCAACTTGGCGAGCTGCGCGCCAAGATCATGCCCACGGGGGCATCGCTGAAGGACGAGGTGGGCTTTGTCGGACCGTCCGAGGCTTTTGTTGAAAAACTCGACTTCAATGCTCCCGACCTCCGTGATCGGGAAAAGATTGAAAAGCTTCTGCATCATTCCGTCCCGCTCCTGCCCCGGAGAAAAACCGCGCTCCAGCAGAATTGTGAAAGTTTCTCGGACCGCCGGAAAGCCGATCGCGGCCGCATGTTTACGGATTTCCTCGAAGCCGGCCGCGGCGTCAGGGTCCCTTCGGCGCGCGTCGCTGACAATTTTTGCGGCCTTCTGTGCGAGCTTTGTTTTGTCGGTCATCGTGTTCGCTCACCGCGGTCACACTAATAGCCGTGCGGATTAAGGTCGATGGGCCGCGCCGGGCCGGGCCGTGGAATCAACCCAACCCCTTAAAAAATCGCTTTGGCGCGCTGCGGCTTCACGAGGGAAGCGGGATGTCGACCGCGAGCGAAGCGAGGCCGGTAACGAGGGTCGAAATCAGCAAATACATAAAAAGCGTGTGCGGCTTGACGAAGTCGTCCTCCCAGATTTCCGCGGCGACCGTCATGATGAAAAACAGTGCCATCAAGAGGAAAAGGACAGCAAATGATTGGAGCCGGAGGCTGCGTGGCATGGCGCGCGGCAGAGCGTTTATTGGTGGGGGACGAAGTTTTTCTGTCGGCGGCCGTGGGCGGGCCAGAAGGATGAAGTGTTCGATCATGCGGCCAGGCCGGCCCCAATATAAAATTTTATATTGGGGTCGGGGCTCACACAAAACCCGCGTGGCGAACTCGAACGCCCTCAGTATTTTGCAAATGGACAGAGTCCATTCGTACCCTTCCTGCTGTTATTAGCCCAAGCCCGGGCGCTATATTAGAGGGCGCCGGGGGCCGGCCCCCGCGGGCGGCCCCCTTGCCAAAATTGAAGCCCGGCGGCAACCAAGTTAAACACAGCAACAACACCCCCGATACCAGACAATGTCAGCAGCAAGCGAAGAAGCAAAACTGAGACAGCAACAACTTCTCACGAAAAGCCTATGCGACGGACTCGAGTCGCGCCTGGAGCCGAAGTTCACGATGCTCAGCGAGCTGCACAAGATGCTCACACAGCTGACCGTTACGGTCGCGGCAGTCGAAGGCCGCATTTCGGTCCTTGAAAACTCTGTGGCTGCATCTGGGGGGGCCGTCGCCACGGTCAGCCGCCCCAAGCGCGCGCCGAAGGCAGAGGGAAAAGCTGCGCCCGCGGCCGCCAAAGGCGCCATCAAAATGAACGGTGCCAAGGCCGCCACCGCCACGGGTGGCGATGGCTACGAAAAAGTGAAAAACGGGATGCTGCATTACATCTACATGTATCGTGTCGACGAGGACTTCCGCAATCGATGGATTGCCGCGCTCGCAGAGCGCTTCGTCGATGAAAACGGGGCCCAGGTCGAGCCCAACGACTACTTCGAAGCGATCCCCGGCGCCGCCGCAAAAACCGGCGACGCCAAGCTTAACGCGATCGCGCGCTACCAGTGGAGCAACGTCCTTTCGGAGGAGGAGAAAAAGCTGATGGCCGACGAGCACAAAGCCAAACGTGCCGAGCTTGACCGCAAAGCCGAGGCGCCGCAGTGCGTCGAAGATCCCGATGGAGGGGACTCGTAAGCGGCATCCAACCGCGGACAGAACAACTTCGTTGTTCGAACCCGCTGCCGGGTGCTGACCGGGTGGCGTCTCTTTTTTGTGTACGGGGCCGCGCGGTTCGGCTGGTTCAGCAGTAAAGAAAAGCGCGAATCTTTTTTCGTCCGCGGTGTATACCTACCGCCGCGTACAGTAATCAAGCATGACACTTGGAGGCGCAGTCGTCGGGGGCGCCCGTAGGCGGCGCCGCCACGGCACGAAAACGACAAAAAAGAAAAGCCACACAAGTGTGGGGACCCACCGAAAGAGACGCCACGTGAAGCGTGGGGGCTCGATCGACGGGGGGGCTGCCCGCCGAAAGTCTGGGAGAAGAAAGGCGAGCCACTCGAAGGCGCGCACAGTGGGAACCCGGCGCCGAAGAAGCCACCGACGAAAAACCAAAACTCTCGGAGGTGTCGAAGGTGGCGCCCGGAGAAGAAAGCGCAGCACAACAAAAAGCCGCACGACACGGACGCGCCGATCCCATCGACGCATCACCCACAAAGGCGGCGCAGTATCTGCGCACAAACGCCACTATACCCGCCGCCATCATGCCCGCGGCGGGGCGCTTACCCATCACAAGAGTTCTGTAATGACCGGGGGACGTCGACACAGCACGCACCACCGATCCAAACGCCATTACAGCCACCACCGATCCTATGCAGGTGGAGCGCGCAAACACCGATCAAAGAAATCCCACAAGGCCAAGAAATCTCACAAAGCCAAGAAATCCCACAAACGCAGAAGCCACAAGCGTCATATGACCGGGGGCGCACGCGGCAAAGTCAAGACGCTCGACTACTACAAGCGCGAAGCAAAGAAGCTGGGGATTCCTTCAAGCCACAAATCGAAAGCCCAGCTCCAACGGGCGATTTCGTACAACAGATCCCACGCATAAAGCGGCCGGTGAATCGCGCCGCGGCGGCTGCAATCGAGGCGATCTGGCCCGTGGCTGTTTGCGGCTTTTTTGCGCGAATTTTGAACAGGCCCGGATCAATGTTAAGAACTCTGTTCTTGGGCGCCTGGCGGCATCGAGCAAAACCTATCAATAAAACACACAACCATGGATTGGGTCTCACCCCCTGCGTCGATTCACGACCAGCAAAAGCCTGACACAGAAAAGCCAGCAGCGTCCATCGCCGATCAAAAGCGGACGGCCGGCCGATGCGGGACGATAACCATGTTTATTGGGCCGATGTATGCCCGGAAAACCTCGTCCGTCCTCGACGCCGTTCGGCGGTACGCGTTCGCGGGCCGCGACTGCCTCCTCATCAAATACGAGGGTGACACGCGGTACGAAGAGGGCGACATCGTCACCACCCATTCGGACACGAGACAGAAAACCGACGCTCGCGCAGAAAACAAAGGAGCCATTCGGGTCGTGTCCGCGTGGCGACTCGACGATATCGCCGCGGGCGTCAGGCCCGAGGAAAAGGCGATCGGCGTCGACGAGGGCCAGTTCTTTCCGGACCTCGTCGAGTGGTGCACCGCGTGGGCATCGGCGGGGCACGACGTCTTCGTCGCCGCGCTCGACGGCACCCACGCGCGCAAACCGTTCGGAAAGGTCCTGGAGCTGATTCCTTATGCGGAGCATGTAACGAAGCTGTCCGCGGTCTGCATGCTCTGCCGCGACGAGTATAAGCCCGCAGCCTTTACGCTGCGTACGAGCGAAGAGGTCGAGGACATCGTCATCGGTGCGGCCGACAAATACCAAGCCGCATGCCGCGGGTGTTTCGAGCGCGTCCGGGGATCGCAAACCAACACAGCGGATTTGCTCAAGAAAAGGCGGCCGTAGGCCTGCAAAGGCAACCAAGGCGCGGCACAGTGCCCGCCGTGTTTTTGTCCATTCAGCCCCAGGGTCATGGACCCCTTGATCGCCGCCCGGCAAAACTGAAAGTCCGCGGAAAGCGGTAACGAATCTGTTAAACTTTGCACAAAGCTGAACAAGAACACCGGAAAAACTGCCACAAATGACACGCCGAAGCCAAAAACAAAAAACGGGGAACAGCAGCGGAAGCGGTTCCGGAAAGCCGCACCTTGCAGCCCCCCCGGCGACGGAGCACCGAGATGTGGTCCGCCAAATCTTCGAGAGCCTGAACATCCAGTTCGAGCGCCTACGCTCCGACCCTGTGATGCGTGGCCAGCGCGATCCGACCACGCTCCATAACTTCGCAGCGCTCCTGAACCGGGCCGTAACCCCGGTCACCACAGAAGAAAAAATTGTGTTCGAAACGATCCGCTACCTCTCGGATGCAAACCGCGCGAAGCTTTGCCGCTGGATGTTCAGCGCACATCTCGCGTGTATCTCTTTGTGTGCCGACGAACGGCTTGTCGCGCTCGGACTCAACGTTCCAAGCGATATCCTCGTCGCGATGCGGCCGGACGGCGCGCTCGTAATCCGACACTCGGGACCCTCCGGTATGTCTGAGTTTGGCGGAAAAGGCTCGGTTAACGGCACAGCCGCAAGAACCCAAGAAGCGGCGCCCCCAAGCGAGCAGAAGGAGCGACTCCGGGAGGCTAAAACTACGGAGCTGCTCGTCGACCCCCAATCTGCGAGCTGCGCGGTCCAGGCCAACCCCAACCTCCGGGGGACAAACAAGTTGTCCACAAATCCTGGAGTTGCTAGCCGCGAACAACTTCGCCCTTCTGGCCGCGCTGAAAACAGCCTGGACAGAGCAACGGCCGAGGGTCAAGACGCGAACGCTGAAACACATCCTGCCAAGGACTCGCACACCGGAGACGAGAACACGCTGTCGGGCGCCAACAAAAGGATCAACGAAGTTGATTCGGCTGTCGGGCGCAAGCGTGACGGCCGGCGACCGGTTGTTACCGATGCACGCTATCAGCAGGTGCTCGAAAGCCTCAAGGCGGCGTCGACCATCAATGTCTCACTCGAGGCCACCGAACCGAAAAAACAGAACGGTGAGCCGAGTCCGGCACGGACAAACAAGGATGAGCAAAGCCCTCCCGGTGGCGCGACCGCGAAGACTGCACCGCAGACGCCGAACACGCGGCACCTCCCACAATCAGCCGCACGTCCCAGCGTTGCGTCAGGAACGCCGGCGGCGAATGGCCAGTCGGGCTCACCCCAAAGCTACCGGGACGCCGTCGCGATGACGCCGGACAGAGCAACCGAGGGGAAGAAAACGGGAACACCCGTGGGTATTCTTCGGAACGCGAAAGGCGCCGAAACGGCACCACCCTCGCCAGGAAACAAGCCAGCCCCAAGCAAAGCCGAGGCGCCGTCTCCGACCGCGGCGCCTCTCCAGAGTGCACCGAAGCGCGCCCTGTCCCGGATCGAAGAAGACACAGAACTGCTGCTTGACTTCGTCCGAGTTGCAACGCCGGCCCGCGGCGAGCAGCCCCATCAGGACGAGGCCGCGGCAAACCGGCCGATCCCAGCGCCGCAACCAGCCGAGCCGACAGTGAGTAAAATCACGAGCTGGGCCGACGCACCGTCTGATGAAGAGGACAAAGAAGCCGACCTAACTGTGCGGCGGGCGCGCCAGCCACAGCCTGAGCCAAAACGTGAGACGTCCGAAGCGAAGCGCACAGTGACATTTGCCAATGATAGGCGCGGCACGGGCAGAGACGCGCGGACAGAATCAAGAATTAATTCGAGCTCCCCAAAAGACGCGCAAGACAAAAGAAGCAACCGGCGCGGAGGCCGTCGTAGACGGCGCAGAGATCAATCATCCACAAACTCCAACAGCGCCTGAAGATCCAGGCGCTGCAACCGTTCGAGCGTGTACGCGAGCATGCCCTCATCCGCGAGGACGGTTTCAAGCCAATCCCCCCCCAAAGCGACTAACTGCACGCTTTGATTTTTTGTCAGCTTTTTTTCTGGCCATACGGCCTGTACCGTTTCCGCCTTTGCACCTAGCCATCGTGCGAGTTGGCGCCGTTTGTCCCCTGGCAGCGTTCTCAGTCGAGAGATGGCCTCGTGCGGCGAAAACGTCTCGTCGTCGGTCAGCCTCCATGCGAGGGCGCCGCAAATTCGCCAGGCTTCGTCGTCATCAAGAGACGGAAACCCAAGGGGGTCATGACCCCTTTGGGTTTCCCTGGCCTGGCCGACATCAATTTCTTCTTCGCGCTTGCCGGTGTTTTCGTTCTCGTTCTCTGCCGGGGCGAGCTGCCGAGGAAGCGTTCCCGCTTTTTCGCGTTCGGCGTAAATTGCCCGCAGCTTCCCGAGGACCTCAACTGTCGTCAGCTTGATGCGGTCCGCCGAGGATGGGATGTGAAGCTTCATTCTGAGAACTTTTTTCGTTCGCTGGTCGGCCATCTTCGGCTATTTTGCCCTCCAGCTCGGTTCAATTTTTCGGCGCGAAGCGAATACCAATTGGAGCCGGTATAGCCCCGGATATCGTGTGCGACGTTCAAGCACAAACAACCCACATGGCCGACAGTGATTCTGAAGATTATGGCTTATTTTCAGCCGAGAGCGAGATCGGAGGCGAGCCCGATCTTGGCCCGGATGTTGCCGACGTCCGGCATTCCGCGTCCAAAACACCAGAGGTGCCCGGGCGCGGCGTCGCGCCAGATAATGCCGCGCGGCCGGCCCCAAAAAGCCTGTACGAGAAGCTCAAAGGAGAAAAAATGCCGAGACTTTTCGCCGCGCCCAGCGACCAAGAGGCCAACCCCGGCAGCGTCAAGGGCGCAGAAGCGCGAGAGCCCGGCTATGGGACAGAGGACCTTAAGAAAGCATTCCAGATCTGCCTTGACGACGAAGCCAATCTCGCAGGTCTCGAAGATCCCGATCTCGTCGTTCATATGGAACGCGCCCGCTCAACCTATGCAGAAAATCTCATTTCCGAAAAGAGGTGCGGCCCGGATCCGGCCGCGCTCAAAGCCACACACAAGCAAGTTTTGGTGGATATAAATTCGCTCCTGCGCGCGGTGGAGGAACAGAAGGCGGAACGCCAAAGAAACACAGACGAAATCTGCGTGCATAGTTCTAACGCCAAAAGGCTTTCGGTGGGGGCCGTCGCACATGTTCCGCCACCGCACGGGTATCCCGTGCTAAAGGCACCCGTCGCGCCCGAATGCCTCGAAGCGTTCAAACGCCTCGGCGCGCAGATCGCCGAGGATGGCGACATGTCGCAAAAAAGTGTCGCGTTCTGCGAAGACACGCTCAAACGGCTGACCCTTTTGCGCCGCAGCATCGAGGGCCTCCTTGACGGCCTGTGGCGTCTCGCTGAGAGCCCGAAGCCGCTAGTGTGATGTGTCCGTCGCTGCAGATTTGAATCGATGGAAAATCAGCAAAACACCCCAGCAATGGTCGATAAGCCCGCCAAAACAACTCAGAGCGCCGCCGCGGGGCTTAACAAAATCCTCGCGGCGAACATCACGCAGTGGATGAAAGATGCGGATTGCCGCTTTGTGCTCATGTTTCGGGAATCCTCGATGCGAACCTTTTACGCCTTGCTGTTCATCGACGTGAAGGACAGCCCCCTGTGGGGCGCTGAACTGATTTACCAGTTCAAGCTTCCGGGCAATTTTCCGCAGGACCCTCCGAGCGTCGAATGTTTGACGCCGAACGGGCAAATGGACCTCGGAGGACCGATCTGCTTGGGAATCGGCGAATGGCACAAAGATCAGTGGAGAGGCTCGCTTGGAATTGTTGGCTTCGTTAACTACGTCTGGTGCTGCATGACGAACATGGAGCAGGTCGAGCACGGGATTCGCATCATTAAAAACACGGCCCCCGGGCAGTTACGAAAGTTCGCGCAGGAATCGCGCGAGTACAACCGGGTCGACCCTTCGACCCACGCCATCCAAACAGAGTTTGAAACCAAGATCCGAGACTACCCGAACATACCCGCGATCCGTGCGCTTCAGGATTTGCGCAGAGCAACGCAGACTCCGAAAGCCTCGCCGCACAAGAGTGGTCGCGAGCCGCAGCCGACAACCAAAGCGTCAAATGTCGTGCCACCAATGGCGCTTGCCGCGCCACCCGTGGCATCTGTGGTGATCCCGGCCACGGTGCCCGCCACGGCGTCCGCCACGGTGCCCGCGGCGGTGCCCGCCACGGTGCCCACGGCGGTGCCCGTGGCGGTGCCCACCATTGCACCCGCGAAGGCGCCTACTGCTGCACCCGAATCGTCTGCGAAGTCCGAACCGAAAAATGAGAATGATGATACAGCATTCTGTGATTATATGTCCGACCTCGGTTTGTGATTTTCCTCGCCTTGTCGCGAGCCGCCTTTCTTTTCTGTTTGAACAGAGGTCGCTGGCGTTAACTATATAATATATTATATAATAACGGTTACCACCGCGGCCATGCAACAGCAACGCAGTGCGCCCCCGACATGCCTCGTCCCGAACCCAAAAAACCCGAGAGTCCTCGTGACGCAAGAAGCCGCACAAAAAATTCGAGAGGAGCTCGAGGTCGCGGCGAAAGCCTCTCCGCCGGTCGCTCAACAGCCGAAACAGACATACGTTGCGCCCTTGCCAAAAACTGGCCAATCGGCAAAACCGAAGTATTCGGCGCCACCAATTCTTCTTCGGCGGGGCAGCGCCCCGCCACCCCTCGGGCCACCCACAGAGACAAGCACGCATTCTGAGCAGAAAACGGTCCAAACCCCGGAGCCCTCGGCCGTGGCCGCGATGCCGGGCCACGAGGGTGTGAGACCAAATCCGGTGATTGCACTTTTGCCGCCTGCGACAAGAAAAATACAAGCCCCGCAAGTTTTGGCCCAACCCAGACCTGCGCCACTTCCAGAGACCGTGGTGGCAAAACCCGCCAAACAGCCGAACAATCCTGCTGTTAATTTGGTCGCTCCAGCTCCCCCACGGAGTCCGGGGACGAAAAAAGTCCCCAAGCAGAAGAAAGTCGCCAACACCCCAGACGAAGGCAGCGTCGCGATCGTTCCGCCCACACGGGCGGACAACGTGCCTGACGAGCCTGCCACATCCCCACAACCGATTACTTTCGATGATGATCTGATCGAAGCCCTGCTCAACGAATGAGCGAACCTGGCCAGGCATGGCCTGGCCGGCGCCAAAAAGCCTCAATTCCATATGGGCGAATCTTTTCGTTTTTGTGCGGCTTGAGGAAATGCCGGGAAGTAATGATAGACGCGGCGCGTCGATGTACAAAAAAACGTCTGCCATTATGCTCGCAGCTGCTGAATGGGCAGCCAGCCTTGCCTCAAAAAAAGACCGCGCGCGGTTTGATCGCTTCTTTGCGGCGATCGAAACCTTTGCGAGCGAAAACAACATGATCGTTGGCGGGCTTGCGGCGATTAAGCTTTTGTTGGCGTCCGAACCGCCGCCGGGTACCGCTCCGGCCAGCCCGGGCATGGATTCTTATTTCTACGAACTGTATTCTGCGTCGCCTGTCGACGATGCAAGGGCGCTGACACAGAAGTTGTACGCGTTGGACCCGGATGGTCTCGGGCATTATGCTGCGATGCTGACGCGCGTCCCGGGCAAGGAGCTCGTGATCTCGCTCGCGGGAAGAGATTTGGCGGTCGTGCGAGGGTTGGCGGCCCACAAAGGGGTCCGAGTGCTCGATCTGGTCCTTCCCTCGACGCGCCCGGGCCAGTTCGCGGGCACCCAAACCCCGGCCAAGTTGCTCTGCTTCGGGCCAGAGCTGTCGCTCATGTCGGTCATGGCCGCTCTGTGCGACCCATCCCGGGCAGCGGAGTGGCCGCCGCTGCTGGCGACCGAAGCCAAGCTTCGCGACTTTTACTTGGCCGAACACCACGCGCGCACGGCGGAGTTCCTGAAGAAACTTGGCGGCCGGACCCGCCCCAGAGGGAGCGACAAGCTGCCCAGCATCAAGGCGAGGCTTGTGACCGCGCTCGTCGAGACCTTGGCGGGAATCGATCTCCGCGCGGACGCCGCAGAGCCCAGAGTCCTCGTCGGCGGCTTCACGGCCCACGGCGGCTCACAACCGTCGTCAGGCGCGCTTTCGATCCACCTCGGTAGAATCCAGCTCGTCACGCCAAACAAAATGTCGGCCGAGGCGGCCGCGATCCAAACAATTGCAGCGCGGATTCTCGCGGGGGCCGGCGCGCGAGAAGCGAGCGTCCAGACGCTCGTCCACAACCCGGCGATTCCAACCGAGGCCCAGCTTCGGCGGCTGACGGTTTACCTGCAGACCGGAGCTTCGCGTGAGCCGATCGCCGACGTTTTCAACGCCGCCGAGTACGGCCTGGTGCCTTTTGTTCCGACCCGCGTCGTTTTCGCGACGCATGGCTCGGCGGACATCGTCCGGATCCGTATCGGTACGCCCTTCGCGCAAATGCGCTTCCAGCTGATCAACATCTGGACGATGCGCCTCCAGGCAAAGCTCGGCGCAGTCGCACCGGGTTTCGCGGAAACCGTGACCGGCACGATGCTCTGGGCCTACCGAGAAACGGGAAACGCTCTCGATCGAAAGCTCAGCGACATCGCGGAGGGCTTCATTGGCGCCGACCAGGCAGGCGCCATTGCAGGCATCGCTGAGCTGTTTCCGGCTTCGGTGGACGCGGTGATTGGCGTTTTTGAGGACGAGTCGATCGCAAAAAAAAGGGCGGCGTGGGCCGCCGCGGAATCCTCGCGGAGCCGCCACGGTCCGTTCTATCCGGCCCGCGCGGCCAGACTCGCCACGGAAGCAACGAAGACATAGGCGGGCCCCATCTATTGGGGGCGGCTGCCGATTTGGTTTTGTCCGCTGGCTAAATATCCGATGGTGGACAGAACAACTGTGCTGCCCGCCGCGAGTGGCGGACAGGCGACCCACAAAAAGAGTTTTGGCGAACGCTGGCCCTGGCCCGGAAAGTATCCAGTTTCCATCCACGGGGGCCGAGCGGCAAAAGCCAAAGGGCCCAAACTTGCATCAAGCCCGAAAGCCGCAGGGACAACAAAGTCGTTCGGGGCAACACCGCCGACAGACCCGGGGCCCGAAACCCAACCGCCAGCAAGCTGGATCCCAGATCCGGGCCGCATGTGCGGCGAGCTCACCGCGGACGAACAGGAAGCAGCGACAGCATACGCCCTCAAGGATCTTTTCGCCGGAAAGGCCCCAGTCCCATCCACGGCAGAATTTGGGCCGCACGCGGTGTTCACGATCGGGCCGCCGGGAAGCGGAAAATCCACAGTTGCGCACGAGCTCGTGCGCCTCATGAATGTCCACCCGGCGGAGAGCTACGTCGTCCTTGACTACGATGCCCTGATTAAGTATCACCCGCGTTTCCGGGACACCTGGCGCGTCCCCGACGTCTTCGGTCAGCCGACCGGGATCGGCTACGCGCTCGGCTGGCTGAACTGCATCGACGCCCTGGACGGCTTGGGCGAGACTCTGCACGAGAAGATTTTCACGGAGCGCTACAACGTGGTCGTGCAGACGCACGCGTTCGACGGGTTGATCGTCGCGCAGATGATGGGCTACAACGTCACGTTGCTGTACGTCGGGGTGCCCTTGCCGCTCGCACAAGAGCGCGCGCGGAAGCGCGCAGTCGAAACCGGGCGCTTCCTCGCGCCGACGCTCGAGATCCAGGACAAGCACATCGCGCAGCGGTGGCACTTCTACAAGAACCGCGCCCCGTGGTACGGGCTGTGGGCCGACGAGGTCCTCGTCACAAAAAACGACCGCGACGGCGCGCTCCCGAGTACGCGCGACGACTTCGCCTACGTCAACCCGCATGAAGCCTGGCCCGAGTCGATGGTAAAAATGCGCGCGGCGATTACCGCCGCACACGACGAAGCCGAAGCCGAAGCTGGCAAGCGCGCCTGATGGGCGTCTAGGAAGAGCTTGGCGGCAGCCGCCTCTCGAACTCCCGCGGACGGAGGCCCATCCGCATCTTGACGTTGGCGGCGTCCAGCTCTTCGCGAAACACGATCGCGGATTTCCGGGTTTCAACCGCGGCGATATCGGCGTACTCGCCGCAGTTCAGGCAGCGGTACACCTCGTCGTGCGGGTTGCAGATGGCGGCGTCGCCGCACCCCCGGCAGACGTAGGCCGTGCGGCCGTCGCTGTCCTCGGTGAGTTTCTCGAGCTGGGTCATCGTCGAGCCGTGGCTCAGCAGCGCCCAGTTCTCCATCTCGCCGAGGCGGAGACCGCCCCCGACGTTTTTGCCGCCGAGGGGTTGGCCCGTTGTCGCGTCCGTTGGCCCGGTGCCGGCAACGGCGTACTCGTCGTCGAGGACGAACTTCAGCAGCCGCTGTTCGTAGGTGAACCCGACGAAGAGCGCGACGTCGAGGTAGCGCCCGCGCGCGTCATACATGCGTTCGCGGCCGTTGTAGCGGAAGCCGAGACGCTGCAACTCGGCCCCGATGTCGTCGTACGAGATCGGAAGGAAGGCCGTCCCGTCCGCGATCGCGCACTTCCGCGCGCAGGTTTTCGCGAGGCTGGTCTCGTACAGCTGGCCGATCGTCATACGCGACGGGAACGAGTGCATGTTGATGATAAGGTCGGGGGTGATCCCCGACGCCGCGATATAGGGCATGTCGCTTTGGGGGAGCAGCTGGGCGACGATGCTGTTTCCGGTCCACACGGGCTTCCCGTTGCGGCGCACGTAGAAGATTCCGCCCGGAACGGTGAGACAGTGGATCCGCCCCTTATAGGCGACCAGCCTATCGGATCGTGGCCGGCCGGGGCGATTCACCGCCGGGCATCCCCTGTCGGAGACGTGGACCTCGAACGGCCTTGCCATTCTGGCCTTGCCGCCCGCCCGGCGAACGTCAGCGGACAAACCTGCGTGGAGCGCCAGGCGCTGGATGTCATCTGCGAGATCCGCGGACTGCACTTCGAGCCGCGCGTCTTGGAGCCGCTCGTTCGCCACGAGCGCGGCCAAGAGGAGCCCCGCCTGGCGCGCGCTCAGCTGCCATACGTGCACGGGCAGGCGCCCACAAGAGGCGCCCAACTCTGCGAGCTCGCTGCAGAGTCGCTGCGAGGCGATGACGTGCATCGCGATCTCTTTGCAGTAGTAGTGTAGGACGCCGGAGCCGAGGTCCTGGGCGATCGCGTCAGCGGCGCGCCTTTGTTTTTCGTTTTTGCAGCGGAGGCCGACCTCATAGTGGTTCAAGACCACACCACCGCGAATGAATGCGCCGAGGAGACGGAGCCACGCATCCATCGGCAGCCGGAGCGCCTGCTCGCCTTTTCGTGGCGGTCCTGTTGCGGCGCGAGCACAAACCTTCGTCTCAACATCAGGCAACAGGTTGGCCGCGGCGCGGAGGTAGCGGGCGCGCTTGCCGACGAGCGCAGCGGCTTCGTAAAACCCGTACTCAGTGGCGGCGCCGGGCCGGGCCCACATGCGGTGGTTCAGCGTGGCGCAGAGGTCGACCCCGTCGGCCGCGACGCGGTACAGCGGCCCATCGTGCTCGTATTCGTGGATCTGCGACGGCGCGTGGTACTCGAGCTGCCCGGCGGCCCCAAGGCATGCGACCGTGTCGTCGAGGGTGACGGCCGCAATCCCGATCCAACCGCGGGTGCCAGTGAGCACCTCGTGGTCGGGCGTGAGGCACTTGTTCCCCTCGCGGCTGGAGAGCTTGTCCCCCACGGTCAAGGGGCGTGAGAAGCGCAGACGCACGATGCCAAAGCTGTAGTTGTCGGCGCCCCGCGGCCGAACGACAACGTCGACGTATGCGGGCTCGGAGCCCCTGTAGACGATGCTCCGGTCGGTGTAGAGATACGTCGCGTCGCCCTCGGCTCCGGCCCCGTTTTTGCCGCGGACGATCTTTGCGACGCGCCCGATGAGGACGTCGCCCTTGACGACGACGCTCCCCCGCGGGACGAAGCCGTCGACGAGCTTTTCGTAGCACGCGTTCGGCTTCATGTTTTTCGTGGTGAGCGGGTCGGGCTTGCGGAACTCTTCGTTCCGCTCGAGATCGGCCCGCTCGTACTTGAAGAACGCGCCCTCGAAGAGGCCCCGGTCCGCCGAGGCCTTGTTCAGGACCGCGGAGTCTTCCTGGTTGTCACCCCGCGCGGGCGCGTAGGCGACGACGGTGTTCATCCCGTTCGGGAGGACGAACGCCTGCGCGATCGTCCGAACGAGCGGGACTTCGACGTTGAGCTGGAACATCCGATTCTTCTCCATCTGGTACATGAAGTTGAGCATGAACCAGCCGGCGGTCTGGCGGCCCTGGTTCGTCTCGTAGGTCACCCGCGCGGGCTGCGTGTGGTTCCCAAACGGCGAGACGAGCGCCGCGAGGCCGAAGATCATCTGGGGGACGTGGCAGTGGGTGAAGCGCATGGTCACGTCGTTGCGGTGCGCGCGGAGCTCGTCGAGCGACGGCGCGACGAGGCAGTTCTCCAGCTCTTCGGGCGTGAGGAGCTCGGCGACGCCCTCGGCGAGGAGGTCCTCGAGCGTGGTTTCGCCGCGAAGAATCCCCTGCGCGTGGCGCTTCGTGAAGCGCACGTTCTGGACGAACTTGACCTTTTGCGCGCCCGGCTCGCCCCGATGGACGGCGAAGCACGCCTCGTCGTACTCGGCGAGGTTGCTGTAGACGATCAGCGCCGGGTGGATCACGCGGCCGACGTCGAGCCAGAACTCGACCTCGTCGAGGACCGGGTCCCAGTAGATTGTCGTCGACGCCTCGACGACGCGCCCCTCGCGCCGAAGGGCGCGGTAGCGCTCGACGAGCCGGTGGGCCGACGCGCAGTAGCCGACCCACACGCCGTTGACGTTGACGGGCGCGAGCGCCTCGCGCGCGGCCTGCGCGTCGGTGATCCGGTCGAGCGGGATGATCTCCGGGTCCGCGGCGAGCCGCTGTTTGAGCGCGGCGGCGTCCCCGGCGGTCGTCACCGACGCGGTGATCCCGAGCTGCTTCCGCATCCCGACAAACTCGCCGGTGTCGGCGCTTTGGGCGACGCAGATGGACGGCGGGAAGGAGGGGTGCACGCGGCGCATGCGGTCTGCGCGCTCGGTCGCCTTCGACGCGCTGTTCGCGTTGTGGGTCGTGATCGTCCGCAACGTCGAGAGCGCGTGGAGCCAGTTCTTTTGCTCGATCAGCTGCGTGGAGACGCGGTTCGTGACCGGCCGGCGGCCCATCGTGATCACCTTGTTTCCCGCGGTGATCGCCTGCTCCATCCCGCGGTTCAGCTCGTTCGTCGCCGCGGCGTTCCGGAACGTGTCAACCATCGTCTTCGGCGTGATCGACTGGAACGGGTTGTTTTTCAGCTCGCGCTTGAACGCGGCGATCAGCGGCCCGATCATCGTGTTGTTGAACTGGGTTTTCAGCGCCTTGTTCAGCGAGATGCCAGGCCCGTGGCAGCGCTTTTTCGCGAACGTGTCGCGGTCGGTCGGCGGGAGGACGCCCATGTCGACGAGGAAGATCTTGTGGATGATCCGCCCGAGGTAGCGGAGCTTCGCCGGCCGCGCGGCCGGCGCGGTCCCCATGTGGGGGAGGATCATCTGGTCGAGGATCCGCAGCAGCTCGCTGTTCAGGTACTGCACCATGTGTTCCGTCGTCAGGTAGGCCGCGGGGTTCGTGAGGAAGCGCGCGAGCTCGGCGGCGAGCACCTCGATGATCCGTTCGCGGTTGAGCTCGTCCGCGAGCGCCTCGAAGCGGCTGTCGGCTTTGTGGAGCGCGGCGTCGAGCGCCTGGAGCATGCGGTCGGTCGTCGGGTCGCTCCCGGCGGCCTCGAGGTCGAACACGACCGTCTCGACGATGTCGCGGTCGGCGGTCATCCCGAAGACGCGGTACAGGAGGTAGAAGGGGATCTTCGCCTTTGCGAGCTTTGTCGAGTTGATCTCGATCGTGAGCGCGCCGTTCTCCATGAAGCGGACGATGATCTGCGACGAGTTGTCGAACGGGCCGCCCGGCTGCGAGATGAACTCGCCGCGGACGCGCTCGTTCGCGACCATCCGCAAATGGACGTGGAGGGTGTTGAAGCGGGTGTTCTCGAGGAGCTCGACCGCGTATTTCTGGTTCTTCGCGATGAAGTAGCCGCCCGGGTCCGTGGGGTCTTCGTGCATCTCCTTCAGGCCCGCGCGGGTCACCTTGTACGTGTGGCAGCGGTTGCTCCCCACCATGATCGGGAACGACGCCGCCTGGAACGACGGCACCTCCGCGACCTTCACCTCTTCGTGGCCGTTCGCGTACGTCGCCGTCAGGCGGACCTCCGCCGCGAGCGTGATCGGCGCCGAGTACGGCGCGCCGCTGATCCGGGCCCGCTCGGGGTACAGGTCGACCGGCGAGCCCGTGATGTACGTCGCGTACACCGGCCGCCCGATGTTGACCTGCGAGAAGGTTATCTCGATCCGGTGGCTCAGGATGTTTTTGTCCTGCGGCCGCTCGTTCCTCAGCCGGCGGTCGATCGCGAACATCTCCGTGATGATCTTGCTCACGCCGTGGTCGAGGAGCTCGTTGAACGAGTTCGTGTTGTGGCCGACGAGGCCCCAGTGGTTCACCGCCGCGCTGATGAAGGTCAGCATGTCGCGCGGCGTCAGGTCGTCGTTGGCGACCGTCTCGATCGGCGCGTGCTGCGCCCGCGGCACGAAGTCCGCGGGGTCGAACGCAATCGCGAGCCTGCTCGGCTCCGGCGCCTCGGGCGTAATCGGGCCCGCTTTGCCGGCTTTTGCGCCCGGTTGGCCTTCGAACGACTCCGTCATTCTGGCCGCGGCTTTTTGCTCGCTTTTCGGCGCCTCGGGCGGCGCCGCCTGGGTTTCGTCCTTCGTTACCTTCGTTACCTTCGTTAGCTTCGTTGGGCCGTGTTCCATGTCCTTGTGCTCGTCGTCTGGGTTTTTGTTGCGCGCTGGTGCCGGGCGGCAGTATCGATACGCGCCCCGCCGCGGGTTCAAATTGCCTTTGCGGCGCCGAAGACCGCCTTCGGCGCGCAGGCGCCCGAGAACGGGGCCGCCGGCCCGACAAACCCCCGAAACGGCGAGGCCGGTCCTTCCCAAAATCGCAATCGCGGCTGTGCCGAAAATTGAAGCCCGGGGGGCCACGGCATAAGCAAGCCTTGCCACGCACCCGCCTGCACAAATCCGCACAGACACGACACGACACGAACGATGGCCGCCACGAAGAAATCCGCGAACACCAAAACAAGCCCAGCCCCCTCCCCGCTTTGCATCTCCGAGCTCGCCTCGGAGATGCGCAAAGCGCTCAGCTCAGCTGTCAAAAGGGCGCTGTACCTTTCGCTCCTCGCAGAGATCAAGGACCTCCAGGAGGCTTACACCGGCGAAAATGATGCCGAGTTCCGCTTCGACCCAGACACGGCCGACAAAGGCGAACGCCCCTGGGATTCGATCGACAACCAGGGGGCCGAAGAGCCGGAAAAGCTCGTCACGCCCCCGGTGCGTATCACGCCCGCGATGTGTGCGCCGCTCGCGGCGCTGTTCGTCGACATCGTCAATCTCGTGAATGCGACCGGGAAGCTCCGGGGCGACCACCCGCTGACCGCGCTCATCAACGTGGCCGACCACGACGAGAGCCTTGTGCTCCGGGGCATTCTCGCCGTCACCGAGCGGATGGCACATCTGCTGCGCGGAGGGAACATGTCGCGCGAATTCGGCTGTCCGGAAATGTTCGAGCAAAAGCTTGCGGCCCTCGTTGCCCGCCGAAGCGACGTCGACCCGGGCGGCAACGTCCTCGCCGCCCTCTTCTACCGCTTCATCAAATGCATCGGCTGGCACATCGCGCACGCGTGCTGGGAGCAGAAACACTACGTGTTCAACGAGGACGCCCTCCGCGCGCTCCTGGCCACGCTCGAAGCGGTCGTCGCCGACGACGACCGAGAGGCCCTCGCGATGGTCCGGCTTCGCGTGCGCCTGGCTTTCGCGAAGCTGGCAGCCGACGCCGAAAACAAAAAAGCAGAAAAGGACGCGGCTGCGAAAGCTCCAAAGAAAAGCCCCCTCGCGGCCGTCAAGCTCGCCCCCGCGGCCGTCAAGCTCGCCCCCGCGGCCGTCAAGCTCGCCCCCGCGGCCGTCAAGCTCGCCCCCGCAAAAGACGCCAAAAAAGCGCCCACTGCGGCGCCCCCGAAACTCCAGGAAATGGCCCCAGCAGCCGAGCACGAGACGCCGAGCCACGGCGCCGAGATTGACGACGATGCGGCCGATGAACACGAGACCGGGTCTGGGCCCGCGCCCGTGTTGGCGGCCCCGGCCGAAAATAAAAAGCCGGCTGTCAAGCTCGCGGCCCCGCGGGTCCAAAAAATCAACGGCGCACCGAAGCCCGCCACAAAAGTTACACCGAAAAACTCGCTGAGAACGAGCAGCGGGTCGACCGGCTCCGAACTGTCGGAGGCCGATAATCACAGCAATAATTCCGGCAAGACCGGGCCGCTGGCCAACGGCAAGCCCACCACCTTGCGCCAATCGGCGAACAGCAGCTACCACTCGATCAACTACGACGAGCTGAGCGATCAGATCGGACATGACGGCGACGAGTAGGCAGGGCAAAATTAACCGAAGGGTATTGTTTTTGTGGGGGCCGGGACGGACAGGTTCGTCGCTTCTTGTTTTTTCTGGCCCGCCGTTTTCTTGGAGGCGCAGGCGCTGTACGGAAACGAGTTTCGGCCAAATCTCTGCCCGGATTCTCGGATCATCTTAAACAGCATGCGAGCCAGCTATGTCCTCGGCGCGATTCTTGCCGCTCTCATCCTTGTGGTACTCCTCGTCATCGCCGTACTCGCGCCGGCGGCAGCACGGTGCGAGCACGCGGTGACCGGCATGTGGATCGGATCCACCGCGTTTCTTGCCCGCGCCGGGCTGCGCGATTTTCAGCTTTACATCGGCCCGCGCGAAAACGGCGCCCGCCAGTCGTACCTATTGATCGCCGACGACCGCGGCGGGCTGCTCGCGAACCAGGCGCTCGAAATCCGCTATGGCGGGGGGCTCCGCCGCTGGTGGTCGGGGGCAAAAACGGCGTTCGCCGGTGCACGGGCTGCGGAGGGCGGCAAAGAGCAAAGCTCTCCCCAAAAAAGTGGCACGTACCGGGTCATCGGCGCGGAGTTTGCCTACGACTCCGCGCCCCCTCCCGAGCTGCCGACGGTGATGAATCTTGCGCTATCGGCGGCCGACGGCAGCCTGACGCTCTACGACGACGAAAAAGTTTATGCGTTTCTTTACAAAGACATGCAGGCGTCGAGCGCGGCCAACGAGGCCTATCACGGTGACGAGTAAGCGCGAAAGAGGGGTATTCTCCCTCGGCGCTCCGCGGCCCAAAGGCGTTATTTTTGGGCCGCGGAGAACAAAGCTGTTTGTCCGCGGCGCCCTATTGAAGATCCCTGTAAAGGTGGAGTCAAGGCTGGGGCGCGGAGAGCCGCGCTTCACGGAGTAGACCCCGGGACCGCCCGTGACCGGAGCGCTGGACGGCGCGACTGTGTCGCTTGTGCGCGCGCGCCGCGACACCGCGCAGTATCGTCCCCGCAGAGGTATAGCCGAGACCACGTATGTTTATTGTTGCGCGAGCCCACGCCGGGCGCTGTTTGCGCAGTCCGGGCCGAGAGGCCGGACGCTCCAGACTTGGTGTCTCCGCCCAGGGTGTTTCCGGGCCCTGCGCGGGTTGGGTCCTACCATGCAGGAGCATGCGAAGACACGGCCTTGCCCCCGTGGACAAATGGGTGGCCGCTGTCGATGCTTCTTTTTGTGCCGCGCACCGAAGGGCGGCAATTGGATGCACGCACCGAAACGAACACCTATGGCCTTGGCGCGGAACGCACCGTATCTCGTCGCAGACAGCCACGAAAACTTTGTGCACCCTTTCCTCCGCGACACCGGCGTCGTGTGCATTCAACGGCAAATTCAGGTCGGTGACTACCTCGTGTGCCGCGCCACGCGCGAAGGCGCAGAACCTGACATCCTTGCCGTCTTCGAGCGAAAAACCTGGAAGGACTTCGCTGCGTCGATCCTCGACGGCCGCATCGCGAATCTCGACAAAATGCTCGAGGTGCGCGCACGCACCGGGTGCAAGCTTTTTTACCTCCTCGAGGGGCCGGCGTTTCCGTCCCCCCGCACGCGGTTCCAGCGCGTGCCTTTTGCGCGGATCCAAGCCATCGTCACCGAGCTCGTCGTTTTTCATGGGGTTTTCGTCGTGCAGACGCTCGACCAGCGGCACACCGCTGAGCGACTGTGCGAATTCGCGGAGGCTTTCGGGCGCGCGCCGTTCCCGACAAAAAGCACAACGCTCGGGGCCCCCGGTGTAGGATTTTGTGTCGGCTTGCCTTCTTTGGCGGCGCCAGGAGCCGAACCGCCTTTGCCCCCGGGAGGGGGCCCCGCAGATCAAACGGACACACTGCACGGGTTTGGACCCGAACGGCCGCTCGCGCTGGGGGGGCCGGAGGGAAAGAAAAGCGGCACGACCAGCTCCGCTGTTTGGGCGCCTTGCCCCTCGGTGCCGGCCCTCGCCACGAAGCCGCACGTAAAAAAAATCGCAGACGCCGCCGTCGAAGCATGGTCGCGTCTCCGGGGTGTCTCGCTGGTCCTTGGCAAGCTTCTTTCAGAGAAGTATTCGTTTGCGTCTTTCGTTCGGGGCGGCGTCACATCCGCGGAGCTCGACCGGTTTAAAACCGCCAACGGCAAAGCCCTGGGCCGATCGGCCAGGGTCAGCCTCGATCGTCTGCGTTGCGGAATGAAAACAGAAGCTTTGCGCGTCCTCGCTGGAGTTCCGGGCGTGGGCCCCGCGACCGCGGAAGCGCTCCTCGACGCTTGCGAGGGGAGCTTTGCGCGCCTCCTTTCCTACGACGTTGGCGCGCTCGGAATCATCACCTGCGGCGCGGGGGCGAAGGGCCCAAAAAAGCTCGGAGAAACGAAAGCCGCGCGGCTCCACGCCACTCTCCATTTTTCGGAGAAGTCTGTCTGTCCGTCCGCGGCCCCAGGACCCCCCGCGGCCGCGAGACCCCAGATTTCTGCTGCCGCGCCACCGCCAGCCCCGGCGCCCGAGAAAGTTGAGGACCCGCCAGATGAAAGTTGCCCGATTGATGCCGAGCTTTTCTTCGAGCTGCTGGGGCTCGGCGCGGATTTCTTGCCCACAGGCTAGAGCGTCTTCATGCCCTCCCTCGCTCAGTTCGGCTCGACGTTCGCGTCGTACTCATAGTCCATCCCTTCGGTCGTAAAAGGGTTGTTGGCTCCGTCCTCGCCACCCGCGGTGTCGAGCGCCGCGAGGACATCCTCCCCAACATCGCCGACATCGTCTTGGTCGTCGGCGCGATCCTCCGCGACATCAGATGGCAGCGCAAAGTTGAACGCGCTTGGCTGGCTCAGGAGGCGCCCATTGCGGAGAACGAGGTCCAGCCCGCGGCGCGCGTACAGTTCTCGAAATTTTGCAAACTGCGGCGAGGATTTATCTCCGCTGGGCTCGCCTGGTCCGAGGATGCGCAACAGCAATGCGCAGATCCCCTCGATCAAGTAAGCAACGGCGTCGGCGGGGTTTCCCCCCCTCAGCGCCGCGAACGTCGCAAAATCATAAGGCGGGGGGTCCGGCAGCGTCTTCTGGAGCGCCCCGAACTCGTGGGGCTGCACGCCGGCCTCCCCCAACAAATCGCGGACCGAAGGTGCCAGTTTTTCTGGGGCCGCGGCCAGCATGTTGCGGAGCCTCGCGTAGTCCGCCACGAGGAGCCGGTGCTCGGCTTCCGCGCCGGAGAGACGGGGGTCTTCGGCCGACGCCATGGGCTCGAGGCCTCGCCCCTGTTTGACGTCGGAATACGTCCGGCGCTCAGTCGCCCCGATCGCGTCGATGAGCACGGGTGCGATCCCCGCGAAGTCTGCGAGACGCAAAACCGTGTCATAATTTCTGCGCCACGTGATGGGCGCGACAGGGCGGATCAGCGCCGCCAAATCGACTGCGGTCCCGGTTCCATCGGTTTTGCTGGCCGCCGGGGACGGGCCTTCGACTTCCTGCGCGGGCAGCCCGTCTCCGGTATACAGGATTTCGGTTTGCTCTTGTCGGAACTTGTTGAGAAACTTCGTGTAGTACTCCGCCGCGGCCGCGGCATACTTTTTTGTTCGGAAGCCCGCAAGCAGGGCCTCCGGCGCCCCACATTTGGCGCACGCGGCGGCGTCTTGGGCGCCCCTGAATTCGTGTAGACCGTCGGCGGGACACCGAACCGCGTAAAAGCTGAAGAACATGCTGATGTCCGCAGCGTTGGCGACCGCCTGCGCGGCTTTATCAGCGTCGAGCTTTTCGAACTCCGATTGCCGGACTCCGCAGACGGTGCACTGGATGTCGAGAAGCCGAAAGCCCGTCAGCCTCCCTTCGCGGACGGCGGTATAAACGGCTTTCATCGCGGCTTCCGCGTCGTCCTTTCGGATCTCGAGTTCCGTGTCACCATTCGAGAACACGTAGGCGCTCCACACATGCTTCAGCCCGTCCTCGTCGTACAAGTAGGTTACGGGGAGAGCGAGGCGTTCGAAGCGGTCGGTGCGTGTGGATCCGGAATTGTGGAGCGTTTGTTGGCCGCCGTACGCCTTTTCTCTGAGCAACAGGACCTCACCGCCGCGGACCTTCGCGAGGTCGCGGCGTAACGCCGCTTCTTCGTCTGCATTCCGCATTTGCACTGTTGCCCGCCAAAACAGCTCGAACGACGCATGGTAGTAGCCGTAGTCCGCGGATGTGTCGCCGTCTTCTCGTATGACTGGCGGGCGGGGCCAAAGCGCCCCGCGGGCAGCCTCGGATGGCTCTGTCGTTCGGGCGGCTTTTTTGGGGGCCTCGCGCTTCTGTCGTTCGGGCTGGGCCGGGTGGGCGGGCCGGGTGGCTTCGTTTTTCCGGCCGCCCGAAACCCCGACCCGGGCGGCCTCGTCGACGAGGGCCTGGAAGTGCGCATATTTTTTCGCGTCGCGCGGGGGCGGCTCCGCCATTCTCGCGTACAGATTCACGCGCGGGTCCTTGTAGAGCTGGTTGATCGTCTTGCCTGGCTGGATCGCCGTTATGAGCCGCCCGGCGAACATCTGTGCGACCTCCGGGTCACGGGCGGACTGCCGCGCGTTTTTTACGAGATCGGGCAGCGGCTGGCCCATGACGTGCTCAAACTCGGTTTTCGCCGCCGCGGGCGTCGATGCGCGGCCCAGCGGGAGGACTCCGAGAACCTTCGCAGCGGCGAGCGCGTACTGATACACCGGGTCCAGCTGGGTGATCTGGTTCGCGAACTCTTCTTCGGGCTTCGCTGTGTAAAGCAGCCCGCCTTCGCCCGCGTTCTGGAGCGCCTGGCTTGCTTCGCGGAAGCGCGCCAACAGGTATTCCGCGAGGGCCGTCTGCTCCGGAAGCTGCGAAAGCACGCCCTTCTTTTCTTGCAGAATGTGCCGCAGGATCGCATCGACGTAGGCGCTGATTTTTGCGCCGGGCCGGACGCCCTCAAAACCCAGCGGCTCGGGGGCTACCTGGCTGCTCCGGATGAGGGCCAAGATGTAGGCGTACACGAACACGACCGCGTACACCCGCGTTCTTGGGTCGAGCTCCCCTGGGGCCACCTCGACGGCCTTTGCGGCCCGGCGCGCCCGCGCCCTCCCAGCAAGCAGCTCCTCGGCCTGCATCAGCAGCGGGTAAATGGCGTCCGCCGCGATGCGGGCAAACGCCCGCCCATCGGTCGGAACCGGGAAATGTACGAACTTCGCGGCCGCGAGCGCCTCGCCCCAAATCGCCGCGCGGATCCCGCTGTCCAGGTCGCCGTACATGCCGAGGACCGCCCCCGCGCGATCCTCGTCGACGAGCTCCCCGAGCCGCTCGCTGCAGATCCGGCAGAAATACGTGTAGCCGTCTTGGTCCCTGTCGCGGCCACGGCCGCCGCGGCCTTCGCGCTGCGCAAAAGGCAACAGCCGCGACCGCATTTCTGAATAGGGGGCCCTCTTCGCCTCGAGCCGGATCCGGACGCGGACGTGAGGACACAACAAACGGAATCCGCAGTTCGTGCACAAGATCCACGTATCGGCGGCTGCAGGGTTTTGGGCCCCAGGGGGGTGACCCCCCCTTGGCGCCCGCTTCGTGTCCTTGCCGTCGGTCGAAGCCCAGCGCTCCACTTCTGCGAGGACGTCGGCCGCGGCGTCCACGGTCGGCGCGTACCGCAGCCGCCGCACTAGGCGGAGGTGCGGGCACTTGTTGCCCACGTGGGCCCGCCAGGCCTCTCGGCGATTTTCGACCTCTGTTTGGACGATTTCGCGCTCGCGGGCGCTGAGCTCCGCGAGGAGCGCATTTGGCTCGTCGACGAGCCGGACGCCGGCAACCGGACCAAGGGCGGAGCCAGGCATGACCCTGGGCCTCATCGGGGCGCCTGCGCGCAGCTGGGACGCGGCGACGACCTCCGCGGCGCGCTTCGCCCCCAGCTTGTCTTCAAGCACCAGCATCAACAGCCTCGCGAACGCGACCCGCCGCGCGTCCTCGTCGCGGAGCGCCGCTGCTTTGTCTGCACGGAGCCGCGCGATGCGGCTTTGCTCGAGAACGGCCTCGACCCCCGGCGACTCTCGGCCCTCGGTTAAAACAAGGAGGTACGCCTGCATCGCGCCGATGCGAAACAAATCGGCGAGCGGGGTGCTCTGATGCGCCCAGTACGAGGGGCTGTCGACCGCAATCGGCTCCGTTTTTGCGAGCTGGCGCAGGAGGTATTCCAGGCGCTCCCCGCGCTCGTCATGCAAGGGCGCTGGGTGTGGCCCGCGGTCCGGCTCGGGCGTCTGAGCGACGGGGGCGGTCGAGACGATAAAGGGGCTCCCCTCCGCGAGGGGCCGGCGCCGGGCCATCCCCGCTGCTGAGAATAGCGGCCCCGCGTCCGCGAGATAAAAATGGTCGAGGGCTTTGGCGAAACGCAGAAGCGATGCGATCTGCTCGCTGGTCCCTTCGCGTGTCGGCGGGAGGGGGTACACGCCGAAGCCGCCGCGGCGGACCGCGCCGAACAGATCGGGCGGCTCTGTTGTTCTTGCCTCATTTGTGCCCTCTTCGGCCCGCTTATCTTTGCCGCTCCGCTTGGCACCCTTTGGCCCAACCGCCCGCGGAGGTACAAGCGCTGGGAACGCCGTCGTGCCGAGCCCTTGGGCCGCCCCCAACAAAGCCGGCGCCAAGGAACCGGTCGCGAGATTCGTCGCGAGGCCCGCGTTTGGACCCGAGCGGAGCTCCACGAGATGCGCCGCGCCCCTTCGTGGGTCAAACGCAAGCGCGAGGGGTGTCACCATCTCTTCGGCTGCGAGGGCCGCGTCCGTCCCATCGAGGTAGACCGCGGGCGTACGCGCGTGCGCCCTGATGTGCAATCGCTCTTCGGGCTGTTGCCGTGCTCCCTGGCCGCGGGAGGCACTGTCCCGCGGCTCTCCGATCACGACCCGCGCGCCCGCCGACGCCAGCCATACGCGGGCCTGTACTTCCGGAGGCTGCGAGGCTCCGTCTTCCCACCACCCCGTCGGGCCGGCAAACGCCGCGCGTGGATCCTGTGCGGCGCGCAGCATCGCCACAAACTCCGGGCCAAGTGCGCGGAGTTTTGGATTATCCTCCACCGCCGCAGAGAACGCAACCTCGATCTCCTCGAGCGACGCGGCGTATACGTCGAGGAGACCCCGGCGGACCTCGACCACCTTGATACGGACAGCTCCATGGGCTGTGGAGGGGCCAGTGGACGTCTCGTTTGATGTTTGTTCGCTCCGCCGAAGGGCGGCCCCGTTGTTCGCCGATGTCTCGGCGTCGGCACCTTTCTCTGCCTTTCTGCGCATCTGTTTCGTTCGGGGCTCTTTCTTACCAATTTCCTTGCGCCGGGCGGTCTATAATGGGCGCGTAAACCGCAGAAACTTTGTTTCAATCGAGCGCGGCTTCGTACTAGGGGTTGCCTCCACTGCTCCCTGCGTGGCCCGGGCGGGCAAGGGGGCGGGTTGACATGCCGACCAAAGCCCCTTGGCCTCGCCAGCCCGAGAGCGAAACCCGTGTGTGGCCCTTCTAGAGATTGGCCCAAAATTTGATCAGCGCGCCGGGCACCAATAACCCTCAAGTACCGACGCAAGCATGAACAAGCCACGGAAAAGCCAAGAAAACAAGTCCGCGCGCGGGTCCGGATCCCGTGCACGTAAAGACGGGGCAGGGCCGGCAGCGCGCGAATTCGCGCAGGCCAAGAAGGCGAACGGTGGCGATCGCCGCCGTTCCCAGGCCGCGCCGCGCTACCTGTTGACGAAAGTCCCGCCCTCCAGCGAAGAACCCGGAGCGCTGACCCTACGGCGAACGGGCAGCGTTGAGGATCCGCCTGCGGCAAACCGCTCGCGTGCCGAAAAGCTGCCGGAAACTTTGTGCGAGCTTCTCGCCCGAGCGCGCGCCAAACACGATGCTGGAGTCCCGCAGGCGAGCATTGTCCACTGGATCTATGACGTCGCGCATAAGCTTGAAATTCGGGTCCGCCACGATGAGTACGTCCGACGGGGGTCCGGCATCCGCCGGTCGATAAACCGCGAGCCCGATCTGTCCGATTCGATGGCACGTAAACCATCCGACGAAGACGCGAGCGGCGGCCACAAGGGTGGCATGGACCCCCTTGGGCCGAACCCCCACATCGACCCAAAAGGAGAAATCGAGGACCAAAACCGAGCGGATAGCTCGGAATCCGCAGAAAGCTCGGCGGACGCAGACATGGGAAAAGCTGGCGGCCGAACAACTTTGCCGTTCGATGTCGGCGCGCCGGATGGCCTTGTGGGCGCGCTCGACGGGTGCGCCCAAACAAAGCATGAGCCTGATTCGGGCGCGCCCGAACCGGTCAGCGCCGTGAATCTTGACACTTGCCAGGCCTCGCTGCTGGAACCCGGTGACGGAGGCAGCGATGCTTGCTCTTCGCCGCAAGATGTCGAAGACGGGGCGCCGCAAAGCCAAAACAACTCTGTCGATCCGGCGCCGGAGCTTTCGCCCCCGACGCCACCGCAGGGAACCGGCAAAGGCGTCGCCGGAGCCGATCCGGCGAACGCAAAACATAAAAAAGGTCACGCTGTCCCTGCGCCAATGACTGTGAACCGCGGCGAACGCCGGCTCAATCTCTTCGCGCTTCTCAACCCGAACGCAGAGACTCCCCCCCAGGATTTGGGTGAAAACAAGACGATGGTGGGGCGGCTCATCTTGTCTTCGGCCCGAAGAGGCGCAAAAACAGCGGCCCGCCTGTGCTCAGAGAGCAGCGGCGTGGTCATCGACGCGCGGACCTGGCGCGTCCTGTCGCTCCCGCCCCGATCTTTCTGCTCCCAACCGGCCGCGAAGGATCTCGATCGAATGCTCGGGGACGGCCTGTACGACGTCATCCCCGTCGACGACGGGACCGTTCTGACACTGTACGCGTGGGATCATCCGGTCGAAGGCCATATCTGGTGCCTCGCATCCAGCAACGGCTACGATGTTTCGACGTTGAAATGGATGGGCCCGCTCACGTACGCCGAGGTCTTTGCAGACCTCGTGCAGCGTTTGTACCCAGAGTTTGTCAAAACCAGCGGCATGTCCCTTGTTGCGGGGCCCGGGGGCGACCCGCCCAGGCTCTCGTTCAAAGCGCTCGATGTCGGCAAATGCTACACGATCGGCCTCCGGCACCATAACTTCCACCCGCTGCGGGAAGACCCCGAGCGAATGTGGCAAATCCAGCACGCGATTCTCGCTGACGACAACCCGATCCTCTGCTACGGCGTCGGAGGCCTCCCCGGCATCCCGCTACAGAAAAAGTTTGTTAGCCCTGCCCCGCGCACCGTCGCCGAGCTTCTGCAACGCACACACGGCGCGCTCGAGCGCGCCAAAACCCAAATCGGCGCACTGCAGCGCAAAGCCAACGAAAACCAGACGCGTGGCCAGAATGACGGAGTCATTCGAGATGACCCGCCGGACGACGCCCAAAAAAGCGATGGCATTGGGCCGGCAGCCAGCAAAGCCGATGCCGCCTCGCTGCTGTGCTACGGCTTCATCCTGCGATCAACCGACGTTTCTCGGACCGGGTCCCAGTCCGACGTTCTGCTCGAATCCGATCTGCTCAAAAGCGTTCGCCGGCTCGCCTACGACAAAGCGCCTCGGCAATTCCGGGACCAGCTGACGTGCCTCACGCGGCTCGAATATAACGCGATCCGGGCCTTCCTCACACCCGAGGATCGAAAAACTTTCCTCGCGCTGTACCCCGCATGGAAGGCGCGCTTCCACGCGTACGACACTTTCATCCGAAATGTCATCAAGCAGACCATCCACCACCTCCGAGTGAAATCTATGCAGCTCGACACGCCGAAGGCCTCGCCAGTTTCGACAAAAACAGAGCTCATCGCGCAGGAGATGGCTGCGCATATTCTGCGCAGCGACCCCGTCCAGCCCTTCAGCCAAGATGTTGAAAAAGTTGTCGCGGATTACGTCATGGATCCGCGCTATACGGCTTGGTACCTGCTGGCGCTGTCTTCGACGTCTCAAACGTCCGAGTAGTGCTAAAACGATTCTGTTGTCCTCGCCGCCGTGTTCACCAACCGATGGGCAGGTCATAACACAAATCACAGGCAATGATGCCAATTTTTTGTGTCGCGCGCGTGTATGGTGCAAAACGACGTGGTGCCGGAAAATATCGACAGAGCATGTCCAAGGTTTGTATTTAGCGATTCTGTTCGGCGTTATTATCATACATCGTGCCACACGTGATGGAAAAATTCAGCCCCCAATGCGCCAGTGGCCAATGCCGCCGAACACCGGTTGCTCCCGCAGCCAGAACCCAATCCTGGCTCGAAGAAGATGATGACGAAGAACTCCAACGGGAAGACCGCGACGACCGATCTCTCGGATATTCCGTCGCCAAAGGCCAGCTCCGGGAAAAGCTTGCGCCTTCAGTCGCCGGCGGTGGACACAGAGACCGTGCGTGGGGTGGGGCGCAGCGGCTTGTGACCGTCGGCGGCCTCGGCCCGTCGAGAGACGACGAGATAAACTTTGTGAGCGTGCCTGGTCGTTATGTTCCGATCGGTTTTGCCCGCTACGTCGCCCCTACCATTGATCCGAGCGACTACGAGTACTACAGGCTTGCAGGGTGGAGAGTAGCAGTCCCTCGGTCGATCCCCGGCTTCAGGGTGCAAGATCTGCTTCAAAGAATAATGTATTTCGGCCCACAGAGCGCTGGGTACATACGTATGGCTGACGTGCTCGTGCCCGCGATTTTAGAGCCTGGAGACCGCATGACGCTCGCGCAATCCTCATTAGAGTTTTCAGCATTTCCACTGTCACCGTAGGCAATTGATAAAACTTGGCGCTCATCGTATTCTTTTTCGCACCATTTGAATAAAGGAAAAAGAACGTCTACGATGGAGTCTAATGATCTCGAAGAATGGCGAGTTGTTGCTGAAGCGCCAAACTATCAGGTATCAAACAAGGGCAGGGTTAAAGGCAAAACATGGAGAATTTCCGACCCCAAACCCAATCCGAACGGATACATTCCTATTTCGTTGTGTGTTGATGGCAAGCAATTCTTTAGGCTGGCACATGTGCTTGTTGCCAAGGCTTTCATACCGAATCCAGAGAATAAACCGATGGTCAATCATATCAACGGGATTCGTGGCGATAATCATGTTTCGAATCTTGAATGGGTTACGGCGGTGGAAAATCGCCATAAACGCGTATTTCATTCGAAAGGTCGTACCGCTCGCAAGATTGTTCAGTTGACACGTGATGGCGCTGTCATTGCCATCTGGCCCTCAATTAATGAAGCAGCAAATAGCCTGGGAGTTTATCCTGGAAACATTTCAACATGTTGCCGAAAAAAGACAGGTACCATTAAAGGATATAATTGGGCGTATTTCGACGAACATCAACCGCCTGCCATCACCGAAGAATGGCGCACCGTTGAAGCAAAAGGAAAAACTTATTCTGTGTCCTCGCATGGACGTGTCAAAACAATGAAAGGCTACACTGGCATTGGATCAAAATGCGGAAACTATCTCGCGTTTGCGGGCATTCTTGTACATCGACTTGTCGCAGAGGCATTCTGCACAAAAAAAGATGGTTGCAATGTCGTCAATCACATTGACGCCAATCCGCGGAATAATTGCGCAACAAATCTGGAATGGGTGACGCAGCTGCAAAATATTCGGCATGCAAGAGCTCTGGGTTTGATCTCGAAAGGGAACCACAAGCTAAAAAGGGCGGTTCACCAGCTTTCTAATGGCAAAACCATTGCCATGTATGCATCCCTCACTGAAGCGCACAAATCAACCTCCATTAACATCGCCCACATATGGGACGTATGTCGTGGGCGCCGGCGAATGGCGGGTGGTTATGGCTGGGCGTATGCAAACCCAGAGACAAGCGTGGACCTGGCCCAAAAAACAAAGGAAGAGTTTTTAATGCCAGACGACGATCCCTATTGGGCCGAACTTGGCCTGGAAGCTGTTGATGCGCTGACATTAGCTCAGGCCCCAGAAATCAATAACGATTCTCCCGATTTCGTAATCCCAGACGACGATCCAATTTGGCAAGATCTCGGGCTATAAACGCTTCCTGCGATTCGACAGCCCGAATTCGCTTATGTTTTTGTCTCGGCTGTAGTGCATCGCACGTATAATGGCAGAAGTCGTCTCACGCGTGAACGGGGAAGTAGTCGCGACTACCCCAGTCGCGAGAGCGTTCACCGAATCAGAGCTCGGAAAAATTGCGAAAGACGTCTCTGTCGTCGCGGTCGCGGTTGTCCTTGCGGTCGTTGTAATCCTTGTCCTCACCATCATTGCTATTGTTAGGTTTATCCGGGGCTATGTCGGCGGGTCTTCTCCAATCTCGCCTTTAAGCGGAGTTCGTTCCGACGGGTTTTCGATGCCCCCACCGGACGCGGGTATGGCCCCGCTCGAGCTTCGCGTATAAAACGTGAACGCGTGGCCGATGACGTGTTGACCGTCCAGGCATTTGCGCGTTTTGCATTTGTTCTTCCGCCCGTAATAGCTCATCGCGAACGTAACACAATGGGCGAATCCGAAGGCTTTGACGACATGTTCGATCGCGGGTTTTTCCGCAACTCCCTGCACAACACAAGCCGTTCGCGCCCGAAAAACTGGCCGCGATCGGTATCTGAGATGCGCGGTATGACGTTGTACGACCAGCAAGGGCTTGATCTCGACGCGACGGCCGACAAGTTCAGCAATTATTCTGGCCAGCGGCCGTACAACGTCTATGGCCCCCAGGTCTACCCAAAAATGCCGCAAAATGTGTGGACCGGCGACGCCGGCGACCATTTCAGCTCGTATTCCGGGCCGCGGCCCGTGTCGGTGTACGGCCCGCGCGTTTTCCCCAACATGCCCCTCGACGGCCGCCGGTGGCAGTGGCGCGAAATGAACTCGGGCGTCTAACGTACCGGGTCCGTATTAAGCTTTTTTTCCCTCGAGCTTCTCGAGCCGCTTCGAGAGACCCTCAGCGTAGGCCGCGAGCTTTTTTATGTTTTCGTTGAGGCCCGTAACGCTTGCGCGCATCGTCTCGAACAGCTCGAGCGTCGCTGCATCGCAGCGGACATATAGGGCAACGATGTCCTCGTACGCCACAATCCACTCGGCGTATCCCTGTGCCTTCGGGTAGAAGCCGTTCTGGAGCTTGATGAACTCTTTTTCGACTGTGTCTCCGTTCGGCTTTAGGAGGTGCGGATTCTTGGCGACGAAGCCGCCGGAGTTAAACTTTGCCTCGTCGGTGCCGCCGTCTCTGGTGTAGTAGCGGACGTGGCTGTGGTAGCCGACCCGCGACCAGTTTTTTTTTGCGATCTCGATGTAGCCTGTCAGCTTTTCCGCCTGCTCTTCGGGTGTGAAGGTCCGCGCAAGGATTTGGCGGTCCGGCGCGTTCTTGGGCGTTCGCCGGCTGTCAAGATCGAACATGTTTTTTTCTCCGGGCGCACCCGCTTTGCTTTGGTTGGCATGCCAACCTTGACCCTTGCCTGATTTTTCCATCGTCGCGCCTCGCATGCATGCAGCGGCGGCGTTTCCAACACATCCACGCCGCGGACAAAAAATACAACATGTTGCGCGCACCACTTGTGTCTCGGCATTGTGCAGCCGTTGCCGTGTGCCCACCAGATCGGGCCAGGGCGCCGCCGCGCAGGACGGATCCGCATTGTTCGTCTGCGCCGCGCCCCGCCTTCTCGACATCGTCGGGACAAGCACGGTTTGGTAGCTATTGAAACCCACACGTCACGTCGGGCAGCATGGATCTTGGCAGACAGCCCCTATCTGCCGATTGTAGATTCACTACTTATGCCAGTCGTATCAATGATGCCTGTAAAGTCGTACTTTGGGCCGCTGATGCTGTTTGGGGGCGTGCTGGTGTTGGGATCCTGGAAATGATCGCCAACGCTAGCTGCGGATTCTATCGCCAGTAAGGTTTCAATTTTCGTAGGGTTTTCGCCGTCCATAGCCTCTTTCAGGGCAGAACCTTGTCTCTAGCATACAAATGTTCCGTTTTTTACGGATATGCGCGGTCTCGATAAGCTCGCGCCGACCGAAATTTGCTCCGAAACCGGCTGCCAAAGAATAGAGTTGTTATATTTCGGCCTTTTGGCTCAGCTTGTCCGGCATTTCGAGTCGGCCAAGTTCTGACAGATGGCGGATTTCGTGCGATGGTTTCGGGCCCAATACCTCGCTTCGATCGGATTTGAGTCGATCGAAGGAAGCACGGCCTACAAAAAATTTCTCGATTCGGTGAACGCGCTCGGTACACCGACTCTTTCGGGCATGCACCGCGCGTCGCGTTTCAATCAGCTCCGCTTTCGATACCCGCTAGGGCCCCAGGGATACACGGTCGCGATCTTTTCGGTGACCTGGGGGGGTCCGGCGGGCCCCGAGCGGATGGTCGCTGGCCACGCGTGGTGGCGCACTGGGTCCCACGAGCTCCCCGAATACATCTGTGCGGCGTACACGTTTGACTCGCGGGACGGCGAATACCGCGCGCCGTTCATTCGGGGGACCGCATTCCGCGAAATATTTGACGGCGTCGATGCGGCGGACGACGAAGACGTACCCGCGAAGTTGCGCGAGGGCTTCGCGGCGTTTCTCGCGCCGATTGAGGAGCAGATTACACTCCTCGTTGCGAAGGGGGCGCTCGGCCTTGCCGTCGATGTGCAGCCGGCCGAGGTCGCAGCCGAAATTCTCGAAGGCTCCGATCGGCTGGCGCTCGAAGTCCTCGCCGTGCTTTTGGCTCGGGACGGGCGCCAAGTCCTCGCGGGCACTCTACCACGCCACGCATCCCCAGCGTTCACCAGCTTTGTGCAGCTGTTTGAAAAAGAAGCGCCGGGCCTCCTCATGGGGCTTCCGTTCGAAACGTATGCACCCTTCGTAGCGTTCTCTCTGCGTGGGGTCGAAAATGTCCGGGCCGTCGTGTGTGGCCAGAAGCTGACCCCCATGACTCTCCGGGAAGTCATGTCGCCGTGGGACGCCACGTACCCCGGCTGGCGGGAGCTTCTCGCTGCTGACATCGCGTCGGACCTCGTTCTCAACAAAATTGCGCCCAACTTCGTTTTCAGCAACCAGTGGACCTACGTCGGGGGCGAGGACGGTGCCGACGGCCCCCCACGGATTTACGAAAACCCTGCGATGCTCGAAAAATTCGCCCGATCGATGGCTGCAGATTTGGCAACGGACAGCCTCCGGCAGGCGAGACGCGAAGCGACCGGGGCCATAAAAACGGGTCCACAGCCTGGGCCTGGCGACCCGAATCTGAGGCCCTACCATTTGGCAGAATTCGATGCCCAAATCTACCAATCGATCGAATACGCGCAGGGCTTTCTCGTTCAAAGCGGTGCGTCTCTCGTCCGCACGATGGAACACGCGGGCGTCGCCTTGGGCTCCTTAGCTCACAGGGTCCGCCTGGCGCCTGACGCTAACCCCGCCTACGATCGGCTCTTCTCGGACATTCACCTCGCTTCTGGCTTCATCTTTGGCCTTGCCTATGGCTGCCACAGCCTCCACCGGGCGGGCGTCGTTCATACCGACCTCCACGTAAACAATATCACCGTCTACGAAACTGGGTGGGCGTTCCGTGGGGTCACCTCCACCGGCGCGGGTCCGACGTATAGCCGCGTGGCGCCCGAAAACGCTATAGTGGCGTACGTCCTTGCCCGGGGCGAGCGCGACACCTATCTCTTCGAGACCGAGGGCTTGACCGGCTGCGTCATCGATTTTAGCAGGTCTGTCTTGGGGCCCGGCGAAGCAGAAAAGCGTCTCGAGGCGCGCCACGGCGCGCGGTATGTCACGCACTTTCGTAGGGAACAGGCCAACCGGATGCTCCGCACTCTTCACCGATACATCCCCGCCTTCGTCGCCGCGAATCAAGAACGCGTTAAAGCGGTGCTCCTCGCGGCGCCCGAAAAAAGCTTCAGACTCCTCGCGGCCGTCGATTTCATCGCAATCGCGCGGACACTCGGCGAGTATCTCGCCGAAGAAGCGAAGCCCGCGAAGAACTCCGGCGCGGCGAGGCCTTTCGTTGTCTCGGCCGAGGCCGTGAAGCTCGCGCGGCGGCTCGAAAAAGTGGCGAGGGACTATCTCGTTGTCCGCCTCGGCGACTTGCTCGAAAATCCAGCCGATGTTGCGGATGAGTACCCTGGTGACGCGATTCTGTCGAATGTGTTCGGCGATTACACGTATGCTCGGCGGGTCGGCACAACGCCAAAAAGTGAACGGCCGCCGTTTGTTCTGGCGGATGTTTGGAACCTCAATCGGCCGCTCACGTGGAGTGGGACCGACTACGCGAAGTTTCCGCCCTGGGCGCGATTGGACGAGATCGAGAAACATCTCGGAGGCGAGAAGCTTACCGCCTTCATCGAGCGAGGAGGCGAGCCGTTCCTCGAGGCGCTCCGGCCGGCGCCTGCGGTCCGCGTTTTGGCGGACCGCACCCGCGCCGAGCTCGATGCCAAGGACGGGCCGGCGGTTTCCACCCAGTCATCCTGGGTCAACGACTAGCCCGGCGGCCTGTCGTCATTTTTGAATCGTGTTTGCGCGGGGATACACCATGCGCTTCTGTCCCCAATGCCAGCGCGCCCTCATTAGGGCGCCAACCGAAGACGGTATCGAACATGTTTGTTCCGTATGCGGCACACGCGTCGCCGGCACTCCCATGGATGCGAGGATTGGCGGGAGCCAGGCCGGTGGCGAGCAGGTAGCCCAGCTTTACAAAGTGCCAATCCGCATCGCACCGTTCGACCCGACAACCCAACAGGTCGCCGAATTGTGCACCAATTGCGGGAGGGATTATATGTCCCTCGTCCGGGTTGGCGACCAAGAGATCGCGATACTTGCGTGCAAGTGCGGCGTGCGGCGGTCGGTGAAAGGCTCCGACGCGGCCGATACAGCTCCGAAACCAGGGTCGGGCAAGCTTGAAACGCAGAGCTGATCGGCGCGGCGGGTGCGAAGCCACAAGGGTCATGGACCCCTTGGGCTGCGCCAGAGAACGTAGTTCTTATGCCAATCAACGGTTGATTTGAGCTGCCTGTTTTTGTTCCTCGCCCGCTTTCATGGCTTTCGCGGCCCGCCGTCGCGCTGAAACAACGGGCTCGCGGTGTAGTCGAATTTCCGCGATCTTTCGCTCGTCGCGGGGTAGTAGCCGCCGGGCAACCCTTCGAGGAGCGACTTGACGTTGTTTGGGATTGGTGGAGGGGGTTCGTCGCCGACGGCCTGTGCGGCGGATGCCATCCGGATGAGGAATGCCGCGTCAAAGTTTGTTTCGCCGAGCCCGCGCGTTGTCAAGCCGAACGGGCTCGCGTTGAGAAGGCACGCAATTTTTGCAGCCTTTTCGGGGGCTTGGGCGTCCAAGGCAGACGCAAGCAGAAAATCCGCGGTTTGCAAAATTTCGAGCGTGTGGAGGTAGTATTCGATCGCGGTTGCTGCTTGTGCACCCTCACCGCGATGCGCCGCTTGCAAGAAGAACAGGAGGAGGTATTGGGGGGACACGATGCGGATGCGGTGCGAACCCCCTGGGCCGAGCGAAATGTGTGTGACTGCGAGCTGCCGGTTCGCGGTCGAAAACACAACGAGTGGGCCCGCTCCGAGCGCCCCAACGAGCGCCGCGGGGCACAGATCCATGTAGGGGTTGAACCACGTTGCGACCGATGTACGGTGGTCGCGCGTTTCTGCGGTTCTCGCCCCGTTTTCTCCGACTTCCGGGGCTTCGAGCAGGCTCAAAATTTTCTCGGGTTCAGGGGCGGCAAGCACGCACGCCGGCCCGGCCCCCCACAGAGAACCAAACCCGTCAAAACGCAGCCCGCCCGAGGGCTCGAGCTCGATTAAACGCTTTGGCGCCTTCAGGCGGTTTAGTGCGCTTTTTGCTTCGAGTTCTGGCCGTTCGGCGTCGAGCGTCTCCGCCAGTTCCTCGAGCGCGTGCCGAAGGGCAGCATACGCTGCAAAGCCGTGCAACGCGGCCTGGAATTCTGGAGCTGATTTGTTTGGCAAGGGCGGAGCGCTGAATGTTCGGGCGAGAGCTGGGGGGATCGTGACCACGTGCGGCTCGGACGCCGAGGACATCTTGGCTTCGGACGGCTCCGTCGTTCGGGCCACGGCCCCAACTCTGTCGATTTGCTCAAGAGAACGCGCCCGCGCGGCAAGAACAGCAGAGTTGTTCGACGCGAAACGCTCGGGCGTGATCGGATACAGCTCGTCAAGCATGTTGAAGCGCTTCAGGTCCTTCCGCCAGCGGTTGTAGATGTCTTCCCGTGGCGCGCCGCTGAAGGGGAAGCAAAAGGCCAGATGCATGTCCATGCGCTGGAAGTCCGGATGCACCACCTTCATCCCTTGGTACGTCACAACGGGCAGCCGCTCGAACACCTGTGGCGGCGCGTAGGTGATGTCGGCCACGAACTGGAAATCGGTTTTGACCTTCATCGTTTGCGCGTGGATCGCGCGAATCGCGCCCACGTTCGGAAGCCCGGCCGCGTGCATGCGATCCGCGAGCTCGCGCGCGTCGTCGACGTTCCGCGGCGAATACGCGTCGTAGTCCGGGCGCTCTTCGTCGGGGTAAAGCTTCGCCCCTTTCAGCCGCAGGGCGCGGTCGATCGCGGTACCCCCGTAAAGGACAAGCCCGCGTTCGACAATAAATGCGCGGACGACCTCGAGCGCTCGGTCTAGTAGCCCCCCGTCGACGTCTCGCTTCTCTGCGGTGAGCTCGAAGTCGCGCGAGTGGTCGCCCAGCCACGCCCGAAACAAAGCCATCCCGTCCCCGCGGTTCGCATTGCCCGTGATGCCGCGTGTTGCTCCGGTCTTTCGGTCTGCTTTTTCCAACTTCTCTCTCTGGTCGGCTGCGGTCGCCATGCTCGCCGCCGAATTAGATATTGAGGGCGGGAGCTCCAATAACGGAGTTATTTTTGCCGAATAGGCCGTTTTGTCCAAAAAGCCTTCAGTCGCGGATCCCGGAACCGCGCCTGCTTGCATCCGCTCTTAAGAATAGAACGGATTTGAAACGCTTTTCCTCGCCAGACAACATACCAAAGACAGCACGATGGCGCGGCAGCCCATTGACGGCGGGCTCAACGAGCCCGACTTTATCGAAAAAGGTCCGGCGGCCATGCTCGCCGACCCCTATGGCGTCCTCGATGGCGCCGACGTGTCGGCGATCGAAGAACTCGCGCAACGGCTGAACGCGTTTCGGCTTTCCGAGTCGATTGGCGCGAACGAATCGGCGTGGAAAGAGGAAAACCAGGAAACCGCTTCCCGAGGCTCTTCGCCCTGGAGTAAAAGCGCCCGGTCCCGAGCGAGCAAAACTTGCGACGCCGGGGTGTCCAAGGGGGGTTTCGCCTCCCTTGTCGCCGCCAAAAACGGCGAGACTCGTGAGGGCACGTCTGACGGCCCCGGGTCCTCGGGCGTGACCGGCCAAACCCTCCACCCGATGCTTTCGTCAATCGACGACCGCAATACCTGCCCGCGCTGCCGCGGACGGATGTTCGTCCAAGAGCTCGAGTACATTTGCTCAGGCTGCGGCTTTGTCGCGGAGAACGGCCTTGCCGACGGCGAGGACGACGGCGAGAAGAAACCGAGCTTCTGTGGGCGCCTGCGCATCGTCGGGCCGAACAGCGGCCGCTACCAGGCCGACCTCGACCGGAGCTCAAACTCTGGTAACAATACCGCCGCGCAGATCAGCCAGGTCACCGCCGAGTACCTGCGGTATCGGGAGTGCTTCATCGAGAGCGGTGGGCGGGCGTTCCCCGAGGAGGCTTGCCGGCGTGCCGCCGAGTGCTACAATGAGGTGCAGCAGCGCTGTGTCATCCGCAACCACAACAAGCTCACGGTTATGGCGGCCCACCTGTACCACGCGTGCGTCTCTCTCGGCTTCGTCCCAACGAAAGCCGAGGTCGCCACCTTCATGCAGCTGAAACGCAGGGGCATCGCTCGCGGGGACAACTTCGTGAAAAGGATGTACGCCGAGGGCCTGACGACCGTCGAGGTCAACAAGAGCCCCGAGCATGCGCTGATCTCGACCGCTCTCCTGAATCTCGGCGAGGAGGTCGAAAAAATTTATGCCCATCTCGTTCCTGCCGCACAAGACCTCGTCCAGCGCGCAGTCGACAAGCTCATCGGCGTCTCGTCGACGCCGCGAAGTAAAGCAATCGGGGCGACCTTCGTCGTCATGCAGCGCTTTGCCCGCGTGAAGGGCATTCGGTGCCTCTCGCAGCAGGAGTTCTGCCAGCGGTGCGGGATCCGAAAGAACACGATCGAGCAGTTTACCTCGGCGCTCGCCGCATACCACTCCTTCTTTCGGGACATTTATGCGCGCCATGGCCTCTACGATGGTGACGTTTGCGAAAGCCCGGCAAAGGGCAAGACCGGCGATGTCTCGAAGCCCAACGAAGCGCCTGGTGTCCAGAATGCCCAGCCCCCGAAAAGGTCAAAGAATTAGCCCAGAATAACATTGCTGTTCTGGCGCTCAAAAGGGCGGACACCAAGACGCGCAGCCGTCGAAGGCCGTGCGGTCATCCCGGCGGTTTTCTTTTTTCTTCGGGAGGGGGCCCAGAACGACAAGGTTGTTCTGGAGCTTTGGTCGGCTTGCTCCCTTTGCCGGGTTTTTGTCCGATCTGTTCCGCGGTGGCGACCACGAGCGCCCAAAATGCCGCCACTATGGCCGGGGCCTGTTCGGCCCCGACTCCGTCGTCGCCGAGCCGCGCGACATACATTTTGTACCAAAACCTTGGCATGGTGCTTGGATCCGCAACCGCGACCGAAATCTGTACGCCAAATTGCGTCTGGCCTGTTTGGTCTGCGTCGGAAGACAAAATCGTGGGCTGTTGTGGAGGACAACGCCAGCGTTTCCCAAGTTTGCGCAGAAAGCGCCGACCACGGGCCGTTGAGTACACCCACAAGACCCTCGCCTGCCCACATTCCGGTGCCGCGAAACACAGGCCCGGCCAGCGGTTTGCTTCGCGGACCGCTGCCGGCGTCGTGTCGAGCGCGCCAACGAACGCTTTTATTTGCTGTTGCGCTTCCCGCGGGACGTCGCTGATCAACGCCCTTAGATTTCTATACACCGCGCCTGAGCATGCATACGCATCCTCGGCATAGTAGCGCTGGATCAGCTGCAACTGACGCGCAAGCGCGCGGGCGCGCCGCGTCCCATGCACCCGGTAGCAGCAGAGACATACCGAAGCTTGGCCGGCGCTATCAAGCGCGTCAGACACCGCAGTGTTCGTTATGAAGCCACAGCGGAGCGCAGCCGCTAACGCGTCGTCCGGTATTTTTTCGGCGGGAGGGAGCTCGTGTTTCGAAAGATGCTCAAAGAATGCGGTTCTTTCTTTTTCGGTTTTGGGCCGTGGCCAGAATGACTCCGTCATTCGATGCGGCACGGCCTGTGCGAGCCGCAGACCGTAGGCCCCGTTGCCTCGGGGGGCGACGAGACAAAATTCGTCGTCCGGGAACGGCGCGGGGCTCCGCCGCGAAGTTTTCCTGGTTTCATGTTTGACCTGTTTCCGTTCCTCGCCTGTGTCCGTCATTCCTGGTCGAATAACTCTGTTGTTCTTGCCTCGTCGCGTCCAAAAAGATCGAACAGAACTCCTCGGCCCTGCTGAGGAGTTCTGTTCTCATGTTATTCTGGCCGCCCCGAACGACTCCGTCATTTTGGCGGTTTCGCGCGGCGGAGCCCACAAAATTCGTGGCGGTTGCCAGGGGGTTTCCCCTTGCCGCCCGATCTAAATGTTGTGGAAGCCAAGGCTCATCTCGTTCACCTTCCACCGCTCGACGATATCTTCGCCCATGTCCGTGGTGCCGATCCTTCTTTCGATTATCAAAGGACAGCGCTTGGCAAGAAGCTCGAGGCGCGCGATCTCGTGCGCGGTCTTTGCACCGGCGAGTCCGGCCGTTACGAAGACTGTCGGATTCTTGCTGAGCTGCTCGGCGCGAATCGCGAGCACCCGCGTCATTTCCGCTTTCTGGAGGTAGGCGCTCGTTTTTCGGTCTTCGTCCGCGACGACCACTTTTGTCTTCGGCGTCTGGCTGTATCGCGCCAGCGGGTCGACCCGCGTCCGCTGGGACGTTGCTCGACGTGGCGCTGCGGCGCGCGCGGTCGTCTCGCTTTTCGTTTCCGCGGCCTCGAGGTCCTCCGCCTCCTCGGCTTCTGCCTCGGCGAACTCTTCTTCGGCGTCCTCCTCCGCCTCCTCCTCGGACAGAAGGTCCTCCTCGCTTTGTTTGTCCTGCTCCGCGGCTTCTACGACCTCCGCGCCTTCTTCCTGGGCTTCGAAGTCTTCTTCCTCCTGGGCTTCGAAGTCGGGCTCGAGCTCGCCATAGATTTCTTCTTCTCCGTACTCCCCGTCGCTCATCTGTACCGGATCGATTTCCGAGTCTGCGTGGTTTGCGTCAGAAAGTACCGTGTGTAACAGGTCGATCGAAAACGACGGACAGCTTTTGCCGTTCTGGCCGCGATTCAATTCTCACCGAAACGAGGGCGCTCGGTTTGTGCAGGGGGTGGATGGCACGAACGGTAAGAATGGGCTCTGCTCATCCGAGCCCGCCTTTTGGTGTCGTGCGGCTGCCCCATTTGTCGGCATGCCTGCGCTCGTACATTCTGGCCTTGCCGCTGGCGTTTTCTCGAAACTCGCGTATGACCTCGAGCAATTCTATTATTCGGGTCGCGCTGCCGTTGTTGAGCTGCTTCTGCGATGTGTCACCCGCGCGATCCTCTTTTGGCTTGTGTTCCGCGTATGCTGCCGCGCGTTCTTTGCCTGCGCGCTTGATTCGTGGACCTCGTCGCCGGCGCGCTGGTTTCGCGTCGGTGGCTCCCAGACCGCTGTCAACAATGCCCGGATTCTTCACGCCCGAAGCCGTCGTGAACGCTTTCTTTTCGAACAGCTTTACCTCGCGCGCCGGGTGCCATGTGCCGAGGAGCTCGAGGCTGTCTGCCGTTTCGGCCTAATCCGCGGCGACCCCGCGCTCGTCGTCGAATTCGCTTCGCAACCGGGGCCTGGCCTCGACGGGGCCGGTGAAAAGATGGGCACCGCAAACGTCAAATTTTCGCGCGGCCCACGCGTCGTGGAGGCGTGCGGGCAGGATGCCTTTGTCATTCAAGGCTTGGGGGGCGATCTTGTGCCGGAAGGGGGTGCCAAGGAGGCTTTGAGCGGCACGCCAACCCCGCCTCCTTGGACTTCGGACGCCAGCATCCGAAAGTTTTTGGTCGTTTTTCCCTTTCCTTTCGGGGCGATTGATCTTGCGGAAATCCATTCCCGCGTCTGGCCCCCCGCCACGCCCAGGGCTTTTAATGGCGCTGGGGCCGCCCATGCCATCGAACGCGCGCGCGCGCGCCACCAGGCTCAAAACGGCGCGACACGCTAGCGATCTGGTTCGTGTCTTCGACCTTTGATGGCGCTCGAGCAGCGGCCGCCGTGTTGTATTTCATTATTGTAATTCTTCACTTAGTTCATGTCGGTCGCCCCGGCCGAAAGCCGCCCAAAGGAAACGCCTCTGTTATTCGGAGGCTCGGCAAGTTATCACGCATGTCTCGGGCGCCGCGCGATTGGGCGCCGGCATCGGGATCTTTTTTGTGCCCGCGGGGCCCCATCCCGCCAAAACCCAGAAAATTCATTTTTTTTCGTGTTAGAGCTCCCCATTCCCGGCGAATAATTCATAATTAACTTAACGCGGCCTGCGCAGGTACGGACATGGAAGACTCTGACCCAACAAGCTCAGGTTTTGACTTTTGCAACGGCGGCTTCAACGACGACGAACACGAGGGCGATCACCACGGATCCCTTCCCGTCCGGCGCCGCCCGTCGCTCGTCGAGCTCGCGGCGCCCGCGCCACCCCCGAGCGACCCCGCGCCCGCCCCTCACGAAACGGAGGCGCTGGTTTGGGACGACATGGAGGAGACCGCCCAGCGCCGGCACAGAAACGGCGCCCGCGAGCTCCACAAGTTTCTCCAGGGGGACGCCCAGGCGTTCCTCACGGCGAAGGGGGACAACCTCACCAATATCATCGACCAGGGCGACCGCAAAACCTTCGCGCTCCCTCGCGATGAGCTCTCGCGGCTGTTCGTCCACCTCGAGGCCTGCCGGCTCGAAGGCTCGATCACCCATTTTTCTGAGCGCCAGGGCACCACCGACAGCCGCGCGGGCATCATGGTCGACTTCGACGTCCTCACGCCCCAGCGCGGCGTCTCCCTCGACTCGCGCCAGGCGTTCCGCGTCGTCTCCTGCATTTTTGCCCAGCTCGTCCGGAGCATCGACTTCGCCTCCGGCGTCCCGCCCGACCGCGGCGAAACCCCGAAAGAGTTCCGGGCCCACGCCTTCGTCACCACGAAGGTCGCGCCCGTCCCGGTTGCTTCGAATCCCCCCGGCGCCCCGGTCGCAGGGGGCGCCAAGGGGGGCGATGACTCCCTTGGGCCCAAAACCGGCGCCGTTGGCGGCGAGACGAAGGATAACGGCGGTAGCCGTGGGTCTGGGTCCGGGGCCGGGCGGGCCGCCCAGGGCGGTAGCGGTGGCGTCCCGCCGCAGCTGTACAAGTGGGGCTTCCACGTCCTCATCCCCAGCATCAAGGTCAGCCGGGGGTACAAGCGCCTCCTGCTGCGCGCCCTCGCCGAGGACCCCGGCGTCCTCGGCGTCCTCCGCGACATGGGCGCCCAGGAGCCCGCGAAGTGCATCGACCAAAACTCCGCGAGCGTCCCGGTCCTGTTCCTCGGCTCCTGCAAGCGCGGCGGGCAGCCGTACGCCCTCAGCCTCGCATTCGAGGCCGTCATCGACGTCCGGCCGTCGAGCGACGGCCCCCCCACCTGGTACATGCCCGCGATCCGCCAGCTCAACGCCGACGAGTACTCCGACCGCCGCTTTAACCTCGTCGCCGAGCTCGGCCTCATCCACGCCGCCAACGCGAACGACCTCCCCGCGAACAACGCCTCGCCTCCCGCGACCGGGCGGGGTCCCAGCCGGTACGAGCCGCTCGTCGAAAAATTCGAGTTCGAGTGCTGGCCCGACGTCGCGAATAAAGCCCGGGACCTCGAGCAGCGCTCGCAGAACGGGCTCATCGCCCAGGAGGAGCTCCTCCTCGCCGAGCACGGGATTTCGACCCTCGCGCTCTGCGACCCCGAGGCGCGGCTCCTCCACGGCCTCCTCGACATCCTCAGCCCCGACTACTACACTGAGCGCGCCAAGTGGCGCGACGTCATCTACGCCCTCGCCGGCTCCTCTTCGAGCTTCCGCCCCCTCGGCGAGTGGTTCTCGCAGAAGTGCCCCCAGAAGTGGGCCGACGGCGGGGCCGCCTGCTTCGACGAGATGTGGGCCGAGGCCCTCGGCCGCGTGCGGAACGGGAACGTCCGCCGGCCGCTCACCCGGCGCTCGATCCTCTTCTGGGCCAAAGAGAGCAACCCCCGCCGCTTCGCCGAGATCATGGACCGCTCCTACTTCACCATCCTTACCCGCTACGTGTACGACTACGGCGGCGTCATCGAGCACTACATGGTCGCGAAGCTCCTCCAGGTCATGCTCGGCAACAAGTTCGTCGTCGACGTCTGCCCCGGCGACGGCGCCCGCCGCGGCTCCTCCTACGGCTGGTACGAGTTCGTCGTCCCGGGCGAGCCCCAGCGACCCGGCGAGGCCTGGAAGTGGCGGCGCGAGGTCGAGCCCGACGCCCTCCACATCTACATGTCCGAGGGCTTCACCTGCGTCCTCGACCAGGTCGCGGCCCACATCGAGGAGAAGCGCCAGGGCGCCCAGGAGGAGGCCCAGGCGCTCTACTTCAAGCGGCTCGGCGCCGCGTTCGTCCAGTCGCGGCGGAAGCTCTTCAACGACACGTTCAAGGCCGGCGTCATCCGCCAGGCCGCCTTCCAGTTCCGCAAGCGGGGCTTCGCCGCCGACCTCGACAACGTCCCCGACGTCCTCGGCGTCTGCGACGGCGTCCTCAAGCTCGGCCCCACCTGCGAGCTCATCAGCCGCTTCCACGAGTACCCCGTCAGCCGCTTCACCCGCGTGCGGGTCAAGGCGTTCGACCCCGCCGACCCCTGGACGAAGCTCATCCTCGACGCCATCGCCGACATCATCCCCGAGCCCGACTTCCGCGAGTGGCTGCTCTTCTTCTGCGCCCAGTCGCTCAACGGCGAGGCGAAAGAGGGCATCATCCTCTTCTGGGAGGGCGGCGGGCAGAACGGGAAAACCTCCTTCCTCAAGTGGGTCGCCCGCGTGCTCGGCGAGTACGCCTCGAAGCTCAACATCCAGCTCCTCTCCGACGACCACGAGGCCGCCGACCGGCCGAACAGCGCCTTCATGAAGCTCAAGCACCTCCGCTTCGGCTACTTTGAGGAGTCGAACAAGACCCAGTCCCTCAACGTCGCCCGCATGAAGGAGGTCGTCAACCCCGGCGAGGCCTCCGGGCGCGACCTCAACCAAAAGCAGGAGGTTTTCAACATCACCTGCAACCTCGTCGCCGCCTCGCAGTACAGCTTCATCATCGACACCACCGACCACGGGACCTGGCGCCGCGTCCGGCACTACACCTCGAAGATCCGCTTCCTCGCCCACCCCGACCCGAAGAACCCCTTCGAGAAGAAGGACAACCAGAAGTTCGTCCGCCAGTACCCCGACGACCCCGAGTTCCAGGCCAGCCTCCTCTCCATCCTCATCCACTACTACGGGCGGCTCCAGCGCGAGCACCGCGGCGAAATCAAGAACGTCCGGTCGCCCACCCTCGAACGCGAAACCGAGGCCTTCCGCATCGGGCAGGACGCCCTCCACCGCTTCATCAGCTCCACCATCGTCGTCTCGCCGAACCACCACGCCGAGTACAACCTCAGCATCATCAGCTCGACCTACATCGAGTGGTACACGCGGAACATCGACAAAAAACGCCACGTCGCCACCGAGGTCATCAAGGAGCTCGAGAACTCCATCCTCGGGCGCTACATCCGGCCTTCTGCCAACCACATGCCCGTCCTTGTCGGTTGCCGCGTCCTCGACCCCGACCATATGGCCCTCGCCGAGGGCGAAGAGGCCATCTTCGACAATGCCCAGCGGGGGCGCAAGACCTTCGCCGAGTGGCAACGCGAGGGCCTCCGCGCGCGGTCCGAACAGAGGGCTGACTGGTGGAATCCCCCGCCCGACGTTGTGTTCGAGGCCTCCGCGACTGCGCGGTCCCCCGGCGGGACGCCCGCCCGGTCTGCCAACCTTCCGTCCACGCGGATGGACAACGTCGAAGAGTTTCTCTCCTGGCCCGACGACGATGCTCTCCTCGCCGGCGAACTTTCGCGCGCGTCCCCCGGAAAAAAATCCGACGGCGGTGACGCCGCGCTCGACGCGTCTGCCGCGCTCGACCTTCTTGGCGAAATTCTCGACGCCGCGGCCGCTCCCCCTCCGCCGAGTAAAGCCGAGGTCTCTCTCGATGATCTCTACGGGTCTGATGCCTCCGACGCATAAGCCCAAGGAGACTTTGGTTGGCATGCCGACCCGCTTCCTTGAAGCCGCTGCCTTATGGCCCCCTACCCGGTGGCCGCTCGCTTTTGTGCTCTTTGCGCGACGTTGCTGGTGTTGGTCCCTGGCGTTTCCACACCGCCTGGGCGGCCAGAATGTCAAAGTCATTCGATGCGCCGGCTTTGCCGCCGCACAGCTTGTCAAGGATGCGGCCCGCTGGTGAAAACAGCGATGCCCGCGCCGATGGGACGAGGGCACATGGTGGCGCCCCTCGCCTGGGCTCTGCGTCCATCGCAGCTTTCACGACTTCATTGTATGCCGCCAGGCGTGCAGCCACACCTTGCGTGGCTTCATTCTCTTGTGTGTCCATCGTTGACCTGCCTTTTGCCCTCTGTACCCGTTCAACTTACTTAGCATCGTTTGTGCCGGCTTTGCCGGCCCAGGGGCCCAGTTTGGTCGCGGGATTAAAGAACGAGGGGACGGGCTCGAATGACTTCGTCATTCTGGCCGCCTATTCGCGTTTCTTCCTTTTCGACCTCCGCGGTCACCACCGGCGCCACCGCAAGGCACAACGCAAATAAAACGATTAAAACGACGAAAATTAGCGCTTCGTACGGCTGGAGCCGCAGCAGGCGGCTCGGCACCGCCACGCCCCGCCGTCCGACGTCTGCCGTGTCCAGCATCCCAAATATGTGCCTTATTGGTTCGTCCCGATTCTTGTTGCGCCATGAATCTCGAATATCTCATATGCGCGCTGAAAGCACGGAAATGATTAACGTTTATGCGTTCCAGCCCAAGACGGCCAAGAGGTCTTCCTCTTCCTGCAATTGTTGCACTTGTGGTTGCGCCTTCGCCGCGCGCATCAGCTCCTTCAGCTTCGCGAACTCTGGATTCGTCGACGTCGCGCAGACCCGCTCCGCTTGCTGTGAATACTGGCCCAAGAGCGTTAGGCTCTTTCTTTCTTCCGCCGCCAGCTCATCGATGTGCTGGGTGATGTAGCGGCCGAGTGGACGCAGCGGCGTCGCCACTTGGCCCTCAACGAAGCTCGCCGCTACTTTCGCGAAATGCCGGAACAGCTTTTCGCCTGCTTCTGTGGCCGGCATCTCTTCCCAGCCTCTCCACGTGCGAATCAATGCCGTCTTTTCGGTGATCTGGACCGCCGTCTGGTTTTTCGCCTTCCAGCGCAGCACCTGCCTGGCCAGACTGTAGATTGCTCGGCGCGCCTGCTCTGCGTACCGTGTCTCGACAACATCATCTGCGGCGTTCACGCCGGCGTCGATCTCCATCGTGTAGAGCGTCGATTCCAGTTTTATGTGACCGAACGCTTCGCGGCAGAACAGCTTCGGTGGCTCGTCACCAGCCGTCCATGTCGCGTCTTCCAGTGTTGTCATCTGCTGGCCCGGGACCCGAAGCAAAGCCTCCATGTTTTTTAGATGGGCCGTCATCGCGCTGTTCGATGTCTGCACCACCGCCTGCGGTTTTTTCTCGAAGCCCTCTTTCGCCCCGGCCATTAGGTTTTGCTCAGCGGAGTCCATCTGTATTGGCAGATCTGTCAGCTCCTTCACAACTTGCCCAAACATTTGGTGTGTCGCCTCCTGCAGCGGCTTCAGCTGCCACTGACGGGGAACGAACACCAGCGCCTGGTCACCTCGATCAGGGCTCAGATAAATGTTTCGTTGTCCGGGATCTTCGTGGATTTGTCGCAACACCTCCACCAGCAATGCTGAGACCGCTCGCGGCTCTCCTTTGCGGCACGCGGCTGTTTCTGCGGGGCCGAGACGCGCCGCTGCTTGCCGTAACTCGTCCACTTCCACGCCACTCGGCGACGCAAAGGGCCGCGGATCGACAAGCGGCGTCGGCCACTTCGTCGGCCAACCAGGCATGGGGACCGGCGTTGGAAGAAAGTTGGTAATTTGCTGGTTTACCACATCACCTTGGATCTGATTCAGAACCTTGTAGCTATTGTCAATGTTTTGGGTCTTACGACTGTTATCGACATTGTTGGTCGTAACATTTACTGTCACACCCCCGGTGTCGCGTCCAACTTTTGTTTGATCCTGAAGGATCGTCGAAAGTTTTTGCGTGAGTTCGCTCACATTGCTCTCGAGCCTGAGTACGACATCTCTTGTGTTGTTCTTACAATTTTCTTGCATGTGACGGTGCTTTGCCTGTCTTGTCGTAAACCGTCGGTTGCATTGCGTACATTCGTGAGTTACTTCTTGCGTCGTGGCTGCCACGACAGGCTCGCATGGAGTTTTTCTTGCAAGATGCCGCTGCAGTCGGCTTGGGAGCGTAAAAGCCTTCCCGCATTTCTTACATGTTCGGTCGTCGGCCATATTCTATGACAATAACTTGGATATACCGACCACGCGTCAGTGTTTTTGGTCGACGGCCGGGTCTAATTGTCAATGTTTTTGGTCGACGTGTTAGGTGCTGGAGCCGTTTTTTTATGAATCGACACTTTTTTGAGTATTTTGTGGTTTTCTCGTTTAAGTGCTGCGTTTGTCCGTTCGTTCTCGCCAACACCCTGTCAACGGTTCTGGTCGTCGACCAAAAATGTTAGGGGGGGGGGGGGTAGGTACTCGAAAATGGCATGGGTGTGCGGGTGCATCAATTATTTTTATTTGGTGGCGCCGGATCCGAGGTGTGAACACAAAGTGAACATTTTGGAACCCACCATGGCGTTATATCGGCGCACACGAGTTTCCGCGCCGACGATCGATAACAGTGCGGTTCCAAAAAAGTGTTCGCCCGGTAGCAACGCTCCACGACCAAAAAAAACGGGATGGGCGAGCTTTGCACGGATTGTGTTCCTTTTGGAACATTTTTCCGAAGTAGAGTTTGCCGTGGGAGTCCGCACAAGCTCCCGCGCAGAAAAGAACGAGGCGTAGGGACTTCGGAAAATGTTCTCGCATGCTTGGCGCGCGACTCTGACTATTCTGATCGGTGGGGCAGGGGCCCTGTCTCGGGGGGGAAAACCCGCGGGCCCGCGAGGGTGAGATCAAAAGCAACGTAATCGTCGAGGACAGAAACCATGCCAGCGCGGACGCGGTACAGAATCGGCGCGGCGCCCGAACCCTTTGCTGGTTTAACGGTTTTAAGTTTCAGGGCATCGGTCACAACCCAGCGGGGCTTCGATTGCGTCGAGGATGCGCCGAGTGTTCGCAGACGGTCGAAGGCAGAATCCTGAAACAGGGGCGGGACAAGAACCGGCGTATCTGCACATCTGCCGCGGTACGTATTGTCGTGGTCGTCGTACGTGAGGAGCAGTGGGCGGAGGCCTTCGAGCAGGCAGCGTTTGATCGCAACGAGGCGCGGCAGGAACGTCTCCGAGTCAGCGTCGACGAGCCGCTTTTCGGCGCCGCTGTACGGATCGAAACCGGCGGCCAAAAGATCGCCAACAATTTCATCCCGGCGCCCAACGGCGGCAATGAGAGCTTCGTAGCTCAGATTCGCACCCACGCACCACTCGCGTCCCCCATTAGCTGCGAGGCGATCAAGAAACGTCTCGAGGACGAGCATCGCCTCGACGAAATCGTCGGCGATGAGGAAGCGCGCGCGATAATAAAACAGCTCCTCTTCGCTTGGGGGAACGACGCCGCGCGCGGCGCCACCAGATGTTTCTCGGAGGAACCGCGGAAGGGCCGCGTGGATCGCAGGCGCGTCGGGCGGGAGGCCCAGCCCCGGCGTACTGTCCGCCAGGAGGGCGCTGATCGGCCGGCCAAACATCGCGGCGATGCTGATCAGATCGCCAATACACGCGTCGGAAGCAACGCCAGCAAGGAGGAGCCGGGCTTCCATCATCGGGATTTCGTTAAAGCTCGCGGCGATCCGTCCCAGAGGGGTCAAGCCGTAGCCCCGAATGGCACGCGAAAGCCACGCATCGCTCGCGCCGGTCGTCGCGTTTTCGATGGGGGCGTCACTCGACACGAAACCGCACAAAACAGCGGTGTCGAGCGCGGCCCAGAGGGCGAGAGCGGGCGGGGCGTCGAGGAGGTCAAGGGCTTCGACGCGAAATTCACCACCGCCCCCGTGCCGCTGCTGCTCCGCGACGAGGTCGAGAAAGATGCCCTCGACACCCTCGGCGACGATCGCTGGGAGCTGCGCGCGGTCGAGTGCCGTGAAAACGTTCCGCGTGTAGAGAGGGAACGCGTCGCCGGGAAACTTCCGCCCAACGCGCCCGAAGCGCTGCCGAACGCGGCTTTCGGGCGCGGGTCGCGTGACGAGGCCCCCCGCCCGGGCGGGAAAGTAGGTTTCTTTTGTGCGGGCCCAGCCGCAGTCGACGACGTACCGCAGAGAGGGGATCGTAAGCCCGGTTTCGGCGACCGCGGTCGCGATCACGACCCATCGCTGCGGATCGGTCGCGCGGGTGGCGGCGTCAGCCGCGGCGACGAGCCTGTAGTCCGCCGACTCCCGAAGAACAGCGTTCCTGTCGAGGGTCAAGAGCCGCAGCGAGTCGTCGCCGCGGTCGACCTTTTTTTCGAGCAGGGCGACGAGGTCCTTCTTCTCGGCCTCCCCCGGCATAAAGACGATGACGTCGCCGCGGCCGGCCGCGTCCTGGCCTGTGCGGTGGATGTCGAGCACGACGCGCGCGGCTTCCGCGACATAGTCGTTGGTGCCGGTCGCGGGAAAGTGCTCGCGGATCGGATGTTGGCGGCCCTCCACGACGATGAGGTTGCTAAGGGAGTTAGCCCCTTTGCTCTCTGCCTGGGCCGCGAGCCCGAAGTACGCGAGGTATTGCGCGGGCTCGAAGGTCGCAGAGGTGAGGATGAGGAACGGGAGCCGCTCGTCCCCGGCGTTCCGCAGGAAAAAGTTCTTCAGCCGGAGCAGCGTGAGGTCCGACTCGGCGGAGCGCTCGTGGACCTCATCGAGGATAATGAAGCGGTAGCGCCCCATGAACTCCGCGTCGGGCATCGTTTTGAGCTGCGCGCTCAGGACGCCGATCGTGAGGTAGAGGAGGCCGGCGGGCGGCTTCTCCGTGAGAGGGCCGGTTTGGTAGCCGACGGTCACCCCCTGCGCGAGGTCGGGGAACCAGCCGCCCCCCACATCTCTCGCGAGCTTGACTGCGGTTAAAACCCGCGGCTGGGTGCACGCGACGCTCGGGCCCCGGTAGGGCCGCTTTGCGTCGGTTTCACTCCGGAGGATGCGAAACAGGTGGACGGGCATGATCGTCGATTTGCCCGACGCGGTCATCGCCTTGACGGCGACGACCCGGTCGGCGAGGGCGCCGCCGCGGCCGCCAAACTCGGGCATCCGCTTTTTGATCCATTCGGTTAGGACCGCGATGCCGGACTTTCGGCCGGCGAGCGCTTCCGGGACCACAAGTTTGTTTGGGTCGAGAAGGGTTGGGGTTTCGTCCATCGCGCGCTGTTTCGCAACGGCCGCGTGGCTATATAGCCAGCGGCGCAACCGCGTAGGACATTTCAACGGGGGGGCGCGCTCGAATGGACCCTATCCATTCTTGTCGTTCAGCCGACATGCAAACCCAGAAGCACACGGCACCCCAGGGACTCGCGCGACTTCCATCGAGCCACACCGCCGCGCAGGTCGATGCGCACGTTTTTATCAGCGGATGGCGCCGGGCGTGCGACCGGGAGTTTCTCCGGAAAAACCGAATCACAAAAATTGTGCGCCTCGCGCCTCCCGAGGTCAGCGATGAGACAGGCGGCGGCCCGGGGGGCGGAAACGCCATACGGTCGGGGTCGCCCCCCGAGGAATGGGTTCCTGGCGTGGGCTACCTCGTCGTGCCCGCCGAGGACCACCCAGAGTTCGACCTGCGCCGATATTTCGTCCCGTGCGTCCTTTTCATCCGGACGGCGCTCGCCCGCGGCGAGCGGGTCCTTGTGCACTGCCATGCGGGCGTTTCGCGCTCGGCGACGATCGTCCTTTTATACCTAATGCTCGATCGGGGCCGCACCCTCGCCGAGGCGCTCCAACATCTGCGGAGCGTCCGGCCGCAGGTGCAGCCGAACCGCGGATTCCTGCGGCACCTCGCGGCCACCGACGACCGTATCCGCGCCATCCGCGCGGCCAGGCGCCAAAGTAGCAGCCGGGATGGCGCCAACAACATTCGGGCCCGTGCGGCCGAACCCGCTGGCCGCTGAAGAACTATCAGGACTTCGGTTAGGCGCGGCGCCCGTCCGCCCGCCGCCGTACGACCCCGCGTTTCTCATGACGGCCACCGGGAGCGGCGCGGGGGGAGGCCCCGCGGCATTGTTGCTGCGGCTGCGGACAAGTTTTTCGAGCTCAGCCCACAGCGGAGACCAAAGACCTTCGCGTTCGAGGCAGCGGCGGCACGCGGCGAGACTCCGGTTCAGCTCGGAACGCGCGAGGTCGGCCCCGTAGGCGAGCGCCACGTTGTGGCCGGGCCGGCCATTTTTCTGCCGTTCCGCGTCGTGTTCCGCGTCGGCGAGGTCGTCGGCGATCTGGTACGCGAGGCCGAACTGCTGGCCGGCCAGCCGGATATCCGCGAGCCGCGAAAGCTCGCCGCCGCAGACGCTCCACCCGACGACAAAAGCAAGCTCGAAGATGGCCCCCGTTTTCAGCCGGCTAACCTCGAGCGGGCCGTCATTCCCAAGCGCCTGCTGGAGCTCGGCGGCGGGCAGAGCGTCGAAGAATTGTCCACCGATCGCGCCGTCGGCTCCTAGGGCCTGGCATGCCTCGGCGAGGAGCTGGGCGGCGATCCGGTCGGGGCCGGGGATGTCGGGGCAGCTGCTCCGGACCCAGTCGATCTGCCTGCACAGGTTGCGGAACGCCGCGGCGGTCAACACGCCGGCGGCGAGGCCTGCGATCCTTTCGCCGACCAACGTGTGGAGACTCGCGCGGCCCCGGCGGGTCGCATCGTCGTCAAAGAGCGGCAAGTCGTCGAGCACGAGGGACGCGGCGTGGAGATACTCGACGAACAGCGCGGCTTCCGCCGCGTCGACGCGGAAGCCCCCCCGCTTTTCGCCGAGCCTTCTCGCGATCTCGAGGACGATGACGCCCCGCAATCTTTGGCCGCCCTGGAGGGCGTACCGGCAGGCCCGGCCGAGCGCATTATCCGGGAACTCATCCTGGTCGAGCGCGGCCGCGACGAGCGCATCAACCTCGCGCCGGAGATCGTCGCATTTTTTTTGCCTGAAGTCGGGGGGCTGCTTGCGCAGGGGAAGCCGCCGGGGCTCGGCGCAATGGGATGGCGCGCCGAGACCGAAGCGCTTCGAAATTTCTTGACGTGCTTTGTTCGCACGCACTGCGTATGCGACCACGCACACGAGCACGATGGCGAGGACCGCGATCACCGCGAGGCACAAACCGATCGTTGAGTTCTGCTGCATCCGCCGTACCTTTGACCCTCTTTTGCCAAATGCTTCCTTCGCTCGACTAACTAACTAAACCACTGAGCACCTAGGCCCAGTCAGATCGAAGCTCGTCCGAAAGACCGACACCGTCGCTCCAGTCCCCCGCGCGTAACGTTTTCGGCCCGACCGGCGCGCCTGTCGGCCGCACGGGCGCGTCGAAACCGAACGTCTGCGCAGCATCGGCGCCGGTCGTGGCTGGCATCTGCGTGTGCGAGCGGAATTCTCCTGGCCGTTTCGAACGCCCGAGCGGCAACGCCTCTCGCTGCCCATGCCAGGTCGCGGGGTCGAACGCAACGCGCGCGTTTGCCGCCCTTTGTTCGGGGCGCGACGGCACTGCATGCCCGTACTGTTGGACCTCACGCCCCGCCGCGGCCGCGCGTTCGAGGGGCATTTCTGTGAGCTTCGCAGCTTGGCTCATCTCCGCCGACGGCAGGCCCAGCCCGCGCACGCCCGGTGTTTCCTCATTGACGGGGTTTCCACGGGCACCGCTGGCGATCACGGCTCCGGCGATTTTTCTTCGCCCCGCCGCGGTTCCTTCGCGCAGCCCGCGGACAATCGCGTCGACGTTGGTGAGGTGCGCGGCCGCGTCCGGGTGTGTGGTCTCTGCACGGCGAATGGCGTGTTCGGGATGCGCCGCGGGCGCCAAACCTGCGGCAGCGCCCAGATGCCCGCCATCGCCGTCCTGCACCGTCCCCTGCGGCCGGCGCGCGCCGTCCAGCGTTTGCTGGCGATACGCCGCCGCGACGTCTCGGGAAAGGCTCGGCGCGCTCCGACCAAGCGGGAGATTCAGGTGGGTGTACCCGTATTCCGCGTCGGGCTGCGCGGCGCGCACAGCTTTCGAGTAGCGCGCCGCGGCCCCCATCGTTGCGCCAAGGACGCGCCGATTGGCGCCCTTCGGGTTCGCCCGCGACATACCAAAGTCCTGCTCAGTTGCCACCACGGTGGCACGCGCACCGCCGACCGCACCGTCGCCGAGTGAACTCCGCCCCGCGCCGCGCTGCTGGCCGTAATGCTGCACAGGCAGCTCTCGATCCTCGACCGTGTTCCTCCAGGGGGCCCGCTCCGCGCCCTCGCGAAAGCTGTGGTCGACACCGCGGATGCCGCCGGTGATCGCGTCCGAGGCAGGGCCGTGGTCGCCGGCGAAAAAGCGCGCCGGCGCCGCTGCGGGGTCTTCCGTCTCGAGCGCGCCCGAAGCGCCATCGGCGAGCCCGTCGCTACCAACAGCGAATTGTTCCTGCCGAGTCCGCTTCGGTGCGAGATCATCGAGCACCACATTCCTTCCCCAGGGCCGACCCTCCTTTTGCGGCGTAAAGACGCGGGTGGAGTTCTTGAGTCGCCGCTGGATTTCCTTTTTGCCGTAACTGATGGCCTGGTTAGTCCATGGGGATTCCGCTATGTGATTAGAGTCGCTGTCCTGCATTCGGACGGTAAGATCGCCGACTCGGCCGGTGATATGTCCGCGCACCTGATCGAACCGCGGATCGTTCACTGCGCCGCGCGGGTCATTCCCGGTGAAGCCATAAAAGAGCTCCGGATGGCGCGGAAGTTCTGGACGGGAGCCCCGTGTGCCGTTGAGATGTAAATTTAGGATGCCTCGCGACAGCGCCGGATCGCGCCGAGTCTGATCACTTTCGAGGTAGGGGGCGTCGGGCGTCCAGTCAATGATCTCGTCGGTCACGTAGTTTTTATACTCGTCTTCGATATCATGGAACATGTCGTATCCGCGCACATCGTCGACGAGGGCGGGATCCGTCTCCTCGAGTTTTTCGAGAATTCTGTCGTAAGGCATTCCGCCGGAGCGGATGCCCTTGCTGTGGTTGATTTCGGTCCAGGACATCGTTAGTTTCGGCCGGTATGACCGCTTGTTTATTTGTGTGCGCGAAGTCTACGGAGCAGATTTTCGTGGCCAAAAAAAGCGAGGGCCCGCTGCTCGTTTACGCGCGGCTAAGACCCGTTGTTTCGTTTTTTGGGCGGGTTGGGGCGATCTGCACGTCTTCGAGAACGAGATCTTCGCCAAACGCGACATAACTGTGAGGATTCGCGACATTATCTGCGCGCGTCATGTTAACGGCTGCGGGGCCGTATGGGCGTCTGTCGTCGAAGCCCCGCGAAAATTCGCCCAGACCGTCGCCCGCGCCAGTGATCGGCGCTGGCGCACCGAATTGTGGCTGGCCACCGGGCGGAAACGCCGTCGTGCCTTGAGGCAACACGGGATAGCCCGGCACGGCGGTCTGCTGCGCGGCGTCGAGCGCATGGAAGACACTTTGGACTCCGCGTTGCGCGGCCTCGGCACGTTCGCGGCGCAAAAGCGCGCAGCGGTGGAGGAACAGCACCGCGCCGACGAGAAGCACCAGAAAGACGCCCATCCGCGCGAATTTTTTCCAGCCGTAGCCTTTGACACACGGGCCGGCCAACGCGAGCAACAGAATGAGCGTCAGCGCGGTGATCAAAAGCGTCGTGTAAACCACGTTGCCTACGATGCCTCGAATGAGGGATGCGTTGCACAGGCGGTCAACGGTTGCGTTGAATGATTGGCCAAAGCTTGACATGCGCGGTACGTGGATGCCGCTTCGCAACAAGAATTAACCTCGTTAGTTCGAGGCGGTGGCTGTTATTGGACCCGCCCATAGTTTCGGGGAATTCCGAGATGGCCGCTGCGAAGCGGCTCGGATTAGGTGTGCGCCGCCCGAAACGACGCAAAACGCTCGGGCGGCGCCGTTTTGGCCGTCTTAGTCGGCCCACCTGATGCCCAGGCCCCCGCCAGTGTCTCCGGTGTCACCGTCTTGGAAAGGAGTCTGCGATGCGGGGGTGCCTTTTGCCTCCCACGCGCCGCTGGTTGCTTCTTCAGCGGCGGCCCGGCTACTGTTCGGAACCTGCGGCCGTGGATTGCCCCGTTGTTCTGGCCGCGACGTGAGCGCGGCAAGCGGCGCAGGCCTAAAGTTGAAGACGCCGGGCGGTTTCGCGCCGCGCTCTTCCATGTGGCCGCCGTTTTCCCTCCCCCCCCTATTCTCCGCGATGCGCTCGGGCGGAGGAGGGCCGCGATCGTCCGCGCGCTGCCGCTTGTCTTTTGTCTCCGCGATGCGATCGTAGCGGGGCTGGGTCTGCAGGCGTTGGAGCTCGGCCCGGCCCTCTGGCGACTGCAAACCGCGCGTCAGTTCTACTAAACGCTGGTACTTCGCTACGCGCTCGCGCAGGTGCCGGACTTCGGCCTGGAGATCGTCGATTTCGTCTTGCAGCCCTTCGATTTCCTCTTCGGCGTCGTCAGCCCGTGCCTCTTCGTCCGCTTTTTCGCGGGCGAGCTGCTTCAGCGCTTTTTTCATTTTTTCCACCATGAGGGCCGGCACGGTCTCCCTGGGTTGGCCGAGCTGCCGAAGGAAATCGTTGTGTATTGCGTCGCGTTTTTGCTCCTGAATCGCGACGGCTTTTTCTTGCATCATCCGGATCGTCACCGCCGTTTCTGTCTCGCGCGCGTCGATCACCCGGCGAAGCATGTCAGCCGACGTGCAAAACACGACGAGGCCTGAAACGAGCTCGCAAATTACGCTGCTGAGGATCTCGTCCTTTTCTTCCGCGGTCATTTGCATGTAGTAAGACGCGGGGACGAAGCAGCTGACCACCTTGTCGACAAAGTCGCTGAATGTCATCGTCGTTAGGCGCGTGTGGTTCACGAAGTATTGGTGGAGGTTCTGGACGACGGTGTGGTAGCACTGGGCGTCGGATTTGACCCCGATCATGTACGCGCTCGCGTTTTGGCGATACTCGTCGGTGATCGACGAGTTACCCGTCGGCCGAGCCGCGTTGTACATATGGTTGAAAAGCACGTCGACGAAGTAAGAGCCGCATACGGAAAAGATCGAGGCAAGCTTCGGGTCACGCAGGGCGCTCCGTGCCGGTTGAGCGCCCCGGCGTGCATTGTCGCCGCCGTCGCCCGAATCGCGGCCCCGGTCGCGCCGATGTCCGTCGCCTTGGTCACGGCCCCGGTCGTGCCGGCGCTCATCGTCCCGCTCGCGGTTCCGATCGCTGTGACCGCGATGACCGCCGCTGCCGTGGCGGTGCTCGTCGCGCGCACGGTGCCGATTTTCGTGACGTTCTGACATTTGCCGTGGTTTTGTTCTCGTGGACGCTCCCCCTCTGCTCTAATACCCCGCGGCAGTTACGTCGCCACGAAGCTGGATGTCGCTACGGCGGAACCAAACGGCGGTGTTGACCGAAGCCCGCCACCACACTAGTTGTCGACCTTGAATTTGCTGTAATATGGGTTTTCTTTGTCCATCGCGACGCCCTCCGTCCGCACGCGGTCGCATAGTTCGTGCAGCGCGGTCGAGCCAAAACGGAAGGGCTTCGAATAAAATCCAGTGATGTGGTAGATGTATTGTCGGTTCGGATCTTCGCGGATATACGCGAATTTCCTGTGCTTGTCTTTGAAGATCTCTGTCGCGGCGTCCGCGGCGAAATGTTGGATCGTCTTGGGAAACTTGTTCGCCGAGCGGCTGAAGTTCGAGTTGCACACCACGCCTTCGGTGAAAAGCGAAACAAACGCGTTTTTTCTCAGGTTCGTCGCGAGGTCTGTATCGTCTTGGAAGCAGCCGATGAGCGTGATGAAGCTGTGCCGGTTTTGGTAGAAGAAGGAGCGAAAAATTTCTTTGTTGAACAGGGTCTTGAACTGCGCCGCGCAGTCGTCGAGAATGAGAAGAATGCGGGGGTTGAAGTGCAGGTACTGGAGCGTGTAGAGCTCGTCTTCGGACAAATCCGACCGCTCCCATAGCATGTTGAAGTGCGGGGTGATCGCCTTTTTGTACAGCAGCACCAGCATTTTCTTGAAGCCTTCGTTCACGTCTTTTACCTTTTCCTCACAGCGGCCCGGCTCGTCCCGGTACTGCCGCCGCACGTGATTCAGGACTTTTACCCGCTTGCCGTTGATCGTGCTGATCGCTTTCATCGTCTTTGACCGCTCGTGGCGCGGGAGCCGCGAAAACAGGCTTGCCAGGATTTGTAGGCGGTTTGCCCGCGTGTAGATCGCCGCCATCATCTCCTGGCGCTTCCATATCGCCTCAAGGAAGCGGATGGCCCCTTTGGGGCCGTCATCCTTGCGCGGATTCTTTGGGTCGGCCAGCCACAGCCGGTAATGAATCAGTGGCTGGTCCACGTAGCCCTCGTAAGAGCGGTTAGAGGGCTCCGTCGGGGACACCACGATGATCTGGTCGACGAGGGGTTGCAGCATCTTCATCATCGTTTTGACCAGAAACGATTTTCCAGTCCCCGACGGTCCGTAGATTGCGGTCGTGCGGTCGAGGAAGAGGTTCGCGTGCCAGCACAGCTCCGGCACTGTTTTTCCTGACTCGGTCGTCAATGTGTTTTTGTTGTTCGCTTTGACAGACATCGGCGTCCCAACGTACCATCGATATCGGGCCGTGCCGACCATCTCCAATACACTTTGAAGGCGCGGCGGTCCGCGTTTTACTGGACGTTTCCTTTACGACAGGGCCCGAGCGGGCCACAAAAAATGCCCATTGGCGGCGCGCCCGGCACGATCTCACTTTTTTTGTGCAGTCGCAGCGGCGGGTTCGAGCGCCTGGGAATCCGCAACAGTTTGCTGGAACGCTTTTTTGATCAGAGCCCCCAGATATGACTTGCCTGTCGACCTTGGGCCCGACCAGATCATCCATTTGTGTTCCTGAAAGATGGTCGGGTCGCAGCACTGCAGTGGTACGAGCTCATATACTGCACCCGAGTCGTCCGTAAACGTGATTTTATCTTTTGGGTCTCCGAGGTCGCACATCAGTTCGCTTTATGGCACATTGTGCATGCATTCAATTCGGCCGCAGTCAGCGGATTGCGCGGTGTGTCGGGGCTGTGCACGGGCCGCGCCGAGGCTTATCCTTTCTTCGCATTGTTGTGAGCTTCCATAGCCGCGAGAGCTGGGGGTGGGGGACTCACGATCGCCGGCTCGCCGCCGCCTTTGTTTGCCACCATTTGGGCGTTCGCCGCGAGCAGCGCCCGCTGTGCGCCGAGGGCCTGGGCAGCCTGGGCAAGCATCGTTGGATGGGTTGAGCCGCCGGTACTTTCGATGACCTTCTTTTGCTCCTGGCGCGAGTCCTCGACGAACTGCGGGCCTTCGGCTTTCGTGTAGAAGTGGGTTTTTTCGATCGTGCCTTTCCCAGCATCGACCGTGAACACATCAACCTGGACTGCATCCTGCGGCACGCGGATCATCTCCTTCGCGCGGGTGAGATTCGCCTCGGCTTCTTCAAGAGTCTTGAGCTGCTCGCGTGTGAGGGGCTGCAGCTTTTTCACCTCCATGAGATCTGCGATGATTTTCTCCTGCGTCTCGAGGAATTCCAGCTCTTTTGCGGCCTTGATGTCGCCCCGCGCTCTTTCCAGGCGCTTCATCTCTTCTTCGGGGATCACCCGCTCGGCACCGAGTGCCGAGGGCGTGCCACCGGGATTCGTGTCGACCATGCCGCGGCGATACTCCGCGAGGCCAGGGGCGTCGGGCCCCAGCTCGCGGATCTCCTTCGCCTTTGTTTGCCGGACCCGCTCGCGCATCAGCTCGGCGCCAATCTTTTTGTCCTGCGCGTGGCGGTCGAGGATCCGCTTGAGGATCTCGGTGTTCTTGTTGTAGAACTGCACTTTGCTTCGGTTTTCCTTGAAGTCGCCCAGCAGCGACCACGCGTTGAACTCCAGCGCCTTTATCGCGCTCGGGGTTGTGTCCTGGTGCTTCTTGCAGAACTCTTCGAACCATTTGTCGACCTCCTCCGGCGAGCCCTTCTTTTCATCCCACAGCGCGAGCGCCCAGTCGAGGTCGCTTTTGTCGTTGTAAAGCGTTTCGGTTGCCGTCCGCAGCTCTTCATAGTTTACCTCCGTGAAGTAGCTCCAGCGGTGGAAGGTGTCCTGGGGGGGCGGCTTTTCGAGCGCGGCGCGGACGGGCGAATCGGCGTCGAGCGGCAGGAGGTAGCGCCGGAAGCGTTCGCGGCGCTCGGCGTCACCCGCGAGCGCAAAGGCGAGGGCACTGCCCAGATCCGGATCCCGAAGAGACGCGACAGACGTTTGGTACGCGAGCGGCGAAGCGATGAGGGTTTTCGCATTTTCTGCCTCTTCTGGGTCTGTCAGCTGGGGCCGCGACCCGAGGATTTCCTCGAGGGGCACCCTTTCGGGGTCGGCGGCATCAACCAAGCGGGCGGGGGAAAGGCCAGGCATTTCGGTTTCGGTCGTTTTTTGTTTGACCTCTTTGCCGTCGTGGGCCGATCGCACGTGGAGGTAGGGATCGTACTCGAACCAGTGGTGGACGAACTTTTCGATGATCCCCTTCGCGATCGCGGCCGGCATCTCGGTTTGCTTTTGCTTCTCCGGGCGGAGAGACCGCTCCGGGTATTTGGCCAAAATCTCCCGCACTTTGACGTGCTGCATCGCGGCGTCCGCCGACTGCCGCAGCCGCTTTTCGCTCGCGATGCCCAGGCGGCATAGCTCGTAGGTCATCGCGTACTGCAGACCCGCGGCATTCGCCGCGGAATCGGCGGCTTTGACGCGGAGGGTCTCGAGCCGCTGCTTTTTCGCCGTGTCATCCTTTTCTGTCGCCGAAAGCTCGGCCTCCTGCAGATCCATCTTGATCGCGTCCGCCAGGTTTTGCGCGTTTTGGGCTTCGCCGGCCATTCGGCGGAGATTGTCAATGCACGGAACCAAATCCACCAGCTGCCAGGGTTTGAACTCGTCAGGATGGCGGTTCGCGTTTGCTTCGGCTTCGTGTTCCGCGGGGATCCAGCTCCGCTGGTCGGAAGGAACCTCCCATTCGCGGACCATTTGGTGCAGGAAGCTTATGAGCGACGTCATCACGAAGCGCCGGAGATAGTCTTCGCGGAGGTTTGTGTACGAGCACGCCGCGATGTGCTTTTGCTCTTTCGAACGCTCGCCAATTACTGACGCGTAGGGGTTGAGGCGCCCCATCAAAGCTTTGATGGTCTCCGGCGACAGCTTCGCGTCGTAAACTTTTTCTGGATTTTCCATGATCTCTGCCAAGAGGCTGTCGAACGCGGGGTCGTCGGCCTGAATGGAAGGGGCTTTTGGCTTCGGCGGCTCGGCATCTCGTGTCTTCGGCGGCTCGGCCTCTCGGGGCTCCTGCGGCGCGCCGCGATCTTTTTTGCCACGGCGTGCCGTAGTGGACGGGGTTTTTTTGCCGGACATTTTTCGCGATTGCTTCGGTTGGTTCGGACTGGCTTTCCTAATTTTTCGTGCGGGCCGAGGTTTAAATCAGCCTTGTCTCCGCGCATCTGTCGATGTCTTGCCGCGCCGGCGGGCGCCGGCGTTTGACGTGGATGCGGCGCGGCTGCACATTTTTTTTGGCACCTAGGGACCCCCGGGACATACCCGCGGTATGCTCCGCTTATTGGACGCGTGTGCGAGGTGCCACGAAAAGAGTAAAACAACAGCGCTGTTGTTTTACGAGAGCCGCGCGGGGCGAGACAGTAACATTCGCTGCAAGTCGGATCGACAGTGCACGCGTTGGGCCTGGAATGGAAAACTTCAGCAAGTACATCCAGGCAAAATTCGAAGCAGCACGCAAGCTGCTCGATGCTACCGAAGCCGCCGGTATCGCCGCGGAGCGGGTAACCCTATTGCAAATTGCGTTTACCTCCCTGGAAACGCGCTACGCGCTCACGACCGCGCATCTTTTGATGGTTGCGGCCGAGGGCGAGCTCGGCCGCTTCGTCGCTCGCGACGAGTACACGCGGACCGTGACCTCAGAAAATTTCGTCGGCGACCTCGACCGCATCGTCGAAGACGTGAAGACGCTCCTCGTTAACGAGCGGATCCTCCCCGGCGCCGAATCCGCCGCGGAACCAAAACGCGCGCCACCGCGGATCCGCGCAAAGAGCGCGGTCAACACCAAGCTCATCGCCAACGCCCCCGATTTTTCAGAAAAAATTGCGGCGAAAGTCGCCGCGGCGCTGCCCGCCAAGAGCGTTCAAGTCGCGAAGACCGCCTTGGCGGCCAAACCAGCCGCATCCCCGCTGAAAACGAGCGAGAGGTCCGCGCTGCGGGGCCAGACCGAGCGGCTTTTGGGTCTGTATCCACGGGGGAACTCGATGACCATGACGCTCTGCGAGAGCAGCCGCTCGACGCCGCCCGACGTCCAGTTTAACGCCCAAAAAATCGAATACGACCGCTGCGAGACTTGCGGCGTCCCGATGGACGTCGACCCCGAAAAATCCGAGCTTCGCTGCGGCGAGTGCAACGTCGTGCGCCAGCTCGTCGGAACTGTTTTCGACGAGTCGCAGTTTTACAGCCAGGAGGGCCAAAAATCAAAATCCGGCTCGTTCAACCCGAACCGCCACTTCTACCATTGGTGGACCCACCTCCTCGCGCGGGAGCCGGAGGAAGAAATCGGAAACCCCGAGGACGCCGACAACCTGTACGGGGAGAAGCTGGTCGAGGCCCTGCGGGGAATCATCCGGCGCGACAACAAAATCCTACGCTTCGTGACGGTGTATGACGTCCGGAACATGATCCGCGAGCTTTCGCGGACAGATCTGAACAAAAACGTCCCACTGTTGATGAAAAGGCTGACGGGGGTCGGCCCGCCGCAGCCCGGAGACCAGCTAACAATCCGTATCGAGCGAATCTTCTCCGTCGCGATCGAAATCGGCGAGCGCTCCCGTCGGGCAGGACGGGTCAACCGCGACTATTATCCGTTTTACATCGGGAAAATTCTCGACGCGATCCTTCCGGAAAAAGACCCACTTCGACGAATTTTGTATTATATTTACCTCCAGGGCACCGACACCCTGATCGCCGACGATCTCGACTGGGAGGTCATATGCGACGAGCTCCCGAAGGAGTACGGGATCACGTACGTCGCGACCGATCGCGCGAAATTCCAGCAGTATCGGCCCGAGTGAGAACAAAAAACAAAACCGCCCGCACGCTTATGCAGTCTCTGGTTTCTTGAACAACACCGCCCAGCGGATCCGCCCTTGGTTGGGGGCCGAGGCCGCCTCGACAAGCAGCCCGAGGTCCGAGCGTCTCTCGGCTCCCAGGCCGGCGAGAACCTTGATGGTCTCTTCGCGTAGCGGATACTGGGGGTGATGTTGCCCGGGCGTCTGGCGCCCGCCCCAGTCCTCGACGTAAATCGCCACCCAGCCTCCTGGCCGCACGGCGCGGTATGAATTTCGCAGGTACGGATGATACATTTTTCGGAGCCACTGCTCATACGTGCCGTAGCCCTTGGCCGTCTCAAGGCCGCGCCGGCGCTCGTGCCGATGTGCGCCTCGCTTGCTTTTTGCTTGATCTGCGCCCGCTTCTGGTTCGTAGTCCTCGAGCGTGAAATACGGCGGGCTGCTGAGCGCGATGTCGTAGAAATTTTCCTGTAGCTTCGCTTCTTCAAACTTGAGGAGCTTCACATGATACGCCGCGTTTCCGCCCGCGAGCTCCTGCACGATTTCGCTGTAGCCTTCCTGCAGACGCTGGTTTGGGTCGAAACCGTGATACACAGCGGCGTCGGCTGCGATCGCACCGATCAGGCGATCCCCCCAGCCCGCGGAAGGATCCAATACCCGCGCGCCTTTGCCGGCAGTATATTCGATGATCCAGCGCGCGTAGGCCGGGTTGAACGTGTTGCATTCTCGGGTCGATGAGTACACAGCCTCGCGGGCTTCGAGTTCGGATGCAAAGAGCGATTTGGATCCCACCTGGCGCATCCACATTTCGCGCGGCGACGGGCGCCCGGCGAAACGGCAATCGATCCGAGCGTCTTCCGTAAAATGATTCGAAATCGCATCAGACTTCATGTAGTCTTCGGGATAGTGCCTCACCATTACTGGTTTGCCCTCAATCCGCCGGATGTCCGGCCGGTCGGCACACAAGGCCTCAAACATTTGCCCAGATGGGGGTAAGATGTTTTTCCAGTACGGGAACGGCGGGAGCTCTCCTTTTCCGCCGATTTTTGTCGCGCGGCCCCTTGCCAAGAAAAGAACGGACGCAACCACCACGACCAGGATCAGCAGAACAATCGCGGCCAGCGCTTTCAGGAAGCTCGCGCGCATTTCTTGCTTATTGGGTTGGCGCATCTTACGTCCGACGCTTTCGCGCTGGCTTCTTCGTTCGCGCGCTAGCACTGTTTTTTCTCCGCCGGTTGGCGGTGATGTTCGCCGGTTTCTCTTGAGTGCGGCGGTAGCGCAGCCGCGCTTTTCGCACGAACACCTGCGGACCTTGAGGATAGTTGACCGGTATCGGCCTGGGGAGCCTGCGAATGCTCGAGACAGGATAAAAGTAAAAAACACGCTTGCCGGCCCACCAGCGCTTGCGCTCGTCTTCCGACACGAGATGTCGCGCGCGGCGCTTCGCGAACTCCGAATGGGTTATTCTTTCAGGACGGGCAACGCGTATAATCGCTATTGCTTTTTTCTGCTCGACCACGAGAAGCTTTTGGTCTTCCATGTGATATCGACGGGATTTCACAAGCGCCTTTTTTCGGCCAGATGCGATGTAGGTCCCGTGCGGCGGAACAACGACTAGGACCCGATCAAAGGCAAGTCTCGATAATGGGTTTTTGTGCCGCATCCGCTATATTCCAGAGCTGAATACGGCCGCCCAGTATTCGCTTTCGGCAGTATCCTCGTTTTCGACGGCTTTTTCGTTGAGCGCGTGCAGAGCGGCGCGCTGCTGGCGTGTTTCGGCTTCGGCGTTTACACAGGCTGCAAGCTTGGAGCTTCCTTCCGGGCTCTCTTCGCAAAAAGAGGCAAGCCACCCGGCGAGAAGATTCACTTCAAGGCGGGGGCAGTGGACGATCCCTTGGTTCCGCCCTCGCGCTCGAAGTGTGCCCCCGCCGTGCAAGTGGCATACTGGGTGTTCCGTCCACGCTAGCCCTGTTTTTCCCAGAACATCGACCTTCGGACAGCCCAGATTCCCTAGGTCGATGACCGGGGTGTCGGGAAGCACGGACCGGATCCAAAAGCCCTCGTTTCCCCCTTTATGGAACAGAACGGCCTGCTGTGCGCCGGTCTCTTCGAGAACGCACCACCACAGAAGAAATATCGCCTCGCAGAGCTGGTCCGACCTGAAAACCGGAACCCGTAAACCGTTATACTCTTCGCGGCGCGGGTTGATGGGGAGGCCGTGGAGGCGCGAATGCACATAGCGCACACTCGGATCCTGGTCCCGAAGCGGCGGGACGCCTTCGTCGACGAAAAAGATCGAACCCGTTTCACGTCGCTCGGATCCATTGGTCCCGAGCGCGCAGTAAAGCCACCCGAGTTCTCTCGCCCTATAGCCATCGCCGCCGTTCTGCCCAATAACCACTCTATTATCAATCCCCTGCGGGCCATAGCCATCGACGTCGATAAATATCGCCACATTTTCAATCGGGGATTTCACGCAGTTTTCGCTCTCCATTTATTGTTTGCCGTGCTTGACGCTAAATTGCGAAATCAGATTCTGTGCCCACGGAATAAATGGAACAAAATTCTTACCTGCGAACGTGGAAGCCCCCGACGAAAAAGGAGTGGGGCCCCCGTCGATGGACAGCACTCCACACGCTCGCCATCATGCTTCCGTCGAACCCTTCGCGCAATGACAAGATCGCCGCACTCAATCGCATAAAAATAATAATTATTTCGCTTCCCTGCCAGGAGTGTCGGATGCATGCGCGTGAGTACGTCACTAAACACCCACCGGACCTTGGGAGTTCGGAAGCTTTCCAGATCTGGATGTGGAACTTCCACAACGCGGTTAATGCGCGTCTGGGCAAGCCACAGATGCCCTATGACGCCTACCTGGCCGAATATAGCGAAGAAATCTGTTGGTCAAGCTGGGGGGAGGGCTGCGCTAACAGCTTCCGGCGGGCGCGAATCAGCTAAAAACCTAGCACTATAACGACTAATTTTGAATCCCGGAGAAACTGAGCACCTGTCCGACACTTGAGCAAACAACAAAGCAAAACAATGGAAGAAATCGCAGAAGCCTGGAGAAGAATCGTTGCCGAAAAAGGCGGTATTATCATTGGAGAACCTGCAGTGGAAAATGGTGTACGATTCGTGTCAATCCGTTGCGCTGGAGGCCATATTTGGCGACCCCGGGTTTCGCATCTCGTGTCAAGTAAGAGCTGGTGTCCCGAATGCTATGGGAACAAGCCCCACACGATCGAGGATATGCATCGAATTGCCACCGCACGGGGGGGACGATGTATTTCAACGGAATACCATGGGCTACGGATTGCGCTGACCTGGGAATGCATGTACGAGCACCAATGGGATGCGACGCCGAACAATGTGAAAAATTGTGGAAGCTGGTGCCCACATTGCAAGATCAATGTTGGCGAAGAACTTGTTCGAGCAGCGCTTGAAGAAGCGTTTCCTGGGCATTACTTCCCCCGTACGAGAAAAGAACCATGGATGCAGGGATTGGAACTTGATGGCTTTAATAAAGATCTGCGCCTCGCATTCGAATACCAAGGAATTCAACATTCGCAGCAGGTTGATCACTTTCATCGGAAGGACGGCGCATTTGAGGCTCAGCTTGAACGCGATCAGTTGACAGCTGATAGATGTCTGGACGAAATGGTCAGTCTTCTGACTATTCCACACATAATCAAACACAAGGATATTAGACAATATGTTCGCCGCGAACTCGAAAAACTTGGATGGCCCTTCGCGTTGGAAGCCATCGTAAAAAGTGATAATGAGTTCTACGATAGCGTTCGAGCGCGAGGCCCATCAACTGAAGAACAATATGCGCGAATTTGTGCGATTGCAATCACGAAAGGCGGAGTGTGTTTATCAGAAAGGTATCTCGGATATCGGGTGCCGATGCATTTCAGATGCGGGGAAGGCCACGAGTTTGATGCAACGCCAGAGGCAATTGATCAACCTGAGTATAGAGGTCCCCGATTCTGTCCTGAATGCGGCGGAACTCGCCGTAAGGAGGATCAGGAATTGAAAGATCTCGTTGAATCGTGTGGATATCAATTTGTATCCGTGACAAGCCGCAGTGTTGGTGGTCGGACCAGAAGAATTATTCAGGTTGTGTGTCCTGCCGGGCATGAAATTGAAACACTTTGGGACAACTTCTGCCCGAAAGATGGTAAACCAAGAAAAGGTTGCGCAAAATGCCATCATGTGAATGTTGGCAATTCCAAACGGGGCGATACGACGGAATGGCAGCGAAAACACAATCTTGTCCTTCAAGGAGACTACAAAAACCGCACAACAAGCCACGTATGGCTGTGTGAGAATGGGCATACGTTCTCAGGCAGCTACCAATGCCTCAAACAAAAAGAAACTCCATGCACTCCTTGTCGCTTGAATGTGATCGCCGAGGAAAGTGCTCTTGAATTGCTGACACCTTGGGCGAATCAGGAAGGTGGCGCAACCGCCAAGTTTCATTGGAAATGTAATCGATGCGGAAACGAGTTTGATATGACTATTATCGCATATGGTCGACGAAAACATGCATGTCCTTACTGCACCGAGTAGTCTGGCTTGTAATCACAAAAAAAGCCGGTGGTTTTGTTTTTTGTGACCGGCCGGTAGTACAAGTGATATAGATCTCATGTTGATGCCATCGCTCACCGGTTACGTCGAGTAACGAAGGACTGCAGAGCCGTCCGTCACGAGCAAGAAATTAATCGCTACAGCCACCGCGATCACATCGGCGGGCGTGCGGCTAGACACGTAGCTGGTAGTCCATCTGATGTAAGTCTCACGAGCCCGCGAGATGTTCAGGTGCCCGCTTGGTTGGTAGCTGCGGGGGAAGAGCGCGAAGTTGATGAACAGCGCGCCCGGGTCGTCAGGGGTCACCAGCGCGGGACCGCCGTAGTGGTAGGGCATGTAGGCGTTGAAGAACTCGTCGTTGAAGGTGTCAAAGATTGTGATTCCGTGCGCCGTCACTGTCAGCGTGTCGACCGTCGGGACCGGGATTCCGTACTGCTCGGGCACGATCGGCGAGATCGAAGAGGTGTGGCCTGCCGCGCCGGCTGCCAGCGCGCCTCCGATCGGGGTCTGGAAGTTGCCGCTTGCCTGCACTGCGATCTCCGCGAGCTGCGGCTCCGAGCAGAAGCCGTCGACCATACGGGTCATCCTGTGCCAGTCCCGGTACTTCTGCGGGTTGGCGTTCGAGATGTTGTAGGAGGGGCGCAGGCCAAAGAAGATGTATTCGACGGGCCACTTCAGCTGCGACAGGAGCTTTTCGTCGGTTGTGTCCTGGTTCGAGCGGACGAGCTGTTCGCGGTACACGCGGATCAGGGAGAAGCCGATACGCTTAATGAAGATGTCGTGGACTTCGGGGTTGACGAAGATGTTGTTGATGTAGAGCTCCATGCGCTCGATGTTGAGGTTTTGGTCGGCATAGCCTGTTGGGCTTGCGACGAAGAGGGGGGTGAAGGTCTTGGTGCGGGTTGTGGTGTATTGGGGGTCGCCGCTGGCCTCTGTGCCGATGAAGGTCACCACCTCGGTGATGTGTTCGACGTACAGGCCGGGGAACTCGAAGATCAGCTCAGTGGCGGCCGCGAGGTCGATCGAGATGAAACGCTGGCCGAATGGGATCGAGACGGAGGGGATGGCCAGACGGACGTCGTCGTTGAACCAGAAGCGCAGCTTGTTCCAGATCTCCAGGGCAGGCTGTTGGGGCTTGGGGGTTTGGGGTCCGTTGACGATCTGCTTCTTTTCTCGCATGAAGTCGACCTGGGGCGACACGCTGTTCAGCGCAACGTCATTGCTCAGGTTTCCGGTGGTGTTGCCGTTGAACAAGCCCTGGGTCGAGGCGGGGAATGCCAAATGGATTCCGGGGGGCGTGTTCGCGGAGTCGGTGTCGACCACAGGGCAGCACATCAGCGAGCCGTAGCCGACCATGGGGACCTCTTGGCCGACGAGGCGGTCGTGGCCGGTCCTCTTGTTGGGTGGGGTGCAGAATTTTTCCAACATGGTCGGGATGTTGTCGGTGTACTGGTCGAGGGGGTTTCCGTTGACATCGAACTTCACCAATCGGAAGAGACGGTTACCGGGGAACTCTGCGTACCGGGCCAAGTTGCGGTATTGCGCAGTGGCGGTTGCTTCGGTCGACACACCTTGGACGAGGAGGTTTCCGCAAACGTCTACCAAGTTAAAGTAGTTGCTTGTCGAGGTGGTGCCCACGGGCGCGCCTGGATTGGCGACGATGCCGTTGAGGGGGAACAGGTTGCTGGTGCCTTGCACGGGGGTAGTTTGGGTCGCCCAGGCGAAAGGGCTGAGACGGGTACGGCAGACCATATCGTGGAAAAAGTCACCAAATTGGGGAATGCTGAACGTGACACCGGCGTTGAGCGCGACCGTACCTGATTGGGGACGGACCTTGTTGTACTCGTACCCTATGGCCGCGAAAGGCTTGAAGTGGGCGTTGACGTACAAGATGTGTGTACGTTCGAGATCGACGAGAGTCGGGGTTATGTCGGCTTTTCCGGCGCGCTTACGTGCACACATCACGTCTTTGATGCGCTGGTTCAGCAACTTTGTGGCCATGATCATGCGATCAGCCTTGCCGTCGTTGGCAATGAGTTTGAAAACTGCTCCTGCAGACATCTGCTTTTCGGTTTACACACGAGAGATGTGCAGTATTCAGCCGGCGGATTTTCTGGCCATCCGAAAAATATCGGCCGAATGCCGGTTGTATCTTCATGTCTCACCGCGCGGATGCCTGATGGCGCGTCTGGATGTCCGCACGTCTGCATATTTATTTTTTCCTGGCGCGGCGATTCGCGTCTTGTTCGAGGTCAATAAGTGTTGGAGTTGTCGGTTGTCCCGCGCACTCGGTCGCCCGTGAAAAGGAATTGATCCGCTTCTCGAACAGTCCTGACGGACACAGAAAACGGGGCCACCCTTTGTCGTCAACAATGACCATGCGATCAGTCTTGCCGTCGTTGGCAATGAGTTTGAAAATTCCTTCTGCCGACATTTGGTCCGGCTGGTCTGTGTTTTTTATCGTAGGCGCGGTATCTAACACCGTACCACAGACAGGTGATGCTTTAGAGCCGGGACCAAAACGTGATTACGCGTAATGGCGCTTACTGCGAAGGAATTAAGTAAATCTGGCGCGCGGAGCAGCGAAATTGATACCATCATCCGCGAGCAGCTGCGCATGATCGACGAAAAGCTGCAGCGTGCCGATCGGGTCTGGGGCCGCAATGTTGTCCCCGTGAATCTTTCTCTCACATTCGGACTTCTCGGATTGGGAAAAAAAGAATCGCAGCGAATCGTGTACGCAGAGATCATAAAATCCTTAAAGGATAGGGGGTTCGAGGTGAACATCCTGATCGAAAAAACACACACCATATTGTATGTCGCGTGGGTGACCGATCTAAACCAGGAGGAGGTTGACGCGATGAACAAAATCATCACGAGCGCACGCATCCAGCCAAGCGATGTCGACAGGGTCATGGGGGTCGAAAAAAAGGGAGCGATGTCGCCGGATGGCTCGAAAGCGACAACCCACGGTGAATCTGCCCAGAAAATGTCCCTGAAGGCTCCGCACCCCGGAAATCCAGGAGAGGCCGCCCAGAATAACCCCAATTACGCACAGCAGCACGCGATTCCGCAGTTTGTCCGTGATTACCGCGGCATGAACACAAACGCGTAAACGGGCCGGCCGCGCATTTTTTAGGTCGCGGGTTTGGCGGTCATCGCTTGCACGGCATCGCGCACCATTCGTTCGATGCGGTCGGCGTTGGTGCGCGAGGCAGAAACCGCGATCCAGATCGCGAGAAGGACGACGATCATGAAAAGAAGGACAGCGTTGGCGACTTGGAGCGCCTGCGCCGACAAGGGAACGTCAGGGTTCGGGGTTTGCGCCGTCGGGTTCCCGAAGCGGTCAATCATGTCGATTGCGTGCGAGTTCAGGGGGATGGGGTAGGCGAGGTTGTCGAAGCCCACGCCGCCCATTGGTGGGCGAAGATTGGGGTTGATGATCAGGTGGGCGTGCTCGTTGCTGGCGCTGGGGCGATAGTGTTGGGGCCTCTCGTCCCAGCCGGTCCAGTCGATCATCCGTCGCTGCGAGCGGTCGCTCGTCAGCCCGCGGAAGCCGACATGGCCGCCGAAGCCTTCCTTTTTCGGGAGGCCCCGGGCGACATCGTAGCCGGTCTCAAGGCCGACGCCGTCGGGAATCGGATGGCCATCCCGATCGACCGGGCGCATGGGCACGGGTCCGCGGCGTCGGGCGCGGATTGGGTCTGAGGCCCGATTCGCCTCATCGAGGGCGTAGATGCCGCCGCCGTCCATTTCGGGCATGACGAACACGTCGGAATACATGTGCGAGTAATCTTCTGTCGGCCAGTCCATGTGCGTTGTGCCTCGTGTCGTGCTCCTTCAAGCGTGAGGGGGCGCTATATAGCGCGGGCGAGGTTCGTCCTAAACGCCTTTTGAGCGCCGAGCCTCTCGCAAAACAGCGGGCGGCGCGAACCACCCTAAATGTTCGAAACCTCGTGAAGGCTTTTCTTACGGTCGTCGGAGGCGCGGATTGCGGTCACGGCGCCCCGCGCGTCCGCAATTTTTGGGTCGTCGTAGAGGCCGGGCGTCCCCCGCTGGCGTTTCTGCTGGCGGGGGTAGAGGAAGATGGACGGAAGCAGCTCGAGGACGATGCGGGCCACCGAGCCGATGCGGAACTTTTCGATGATCGTACCGACGACCTGCGCGGTCTCGAAGCGCATCCGATGCAGCTTCACCGCGACGGTCTGGCTGTAACCGGTGTAGTCCGGTTTCCAGCCGATGATCGGCATAGCGCGCGTCCCGTCGCAGACCGTCTCGAGCATCTCGGCGCCGCCGACGAAAATCTCCTCAGCGAGCGAGGAGTAGCGATTACGGTCGTTGCGGAGGCGCAAGACCGCGAGGACCCCGTCGATTTCTTCCATCGAGGATTCAAGCGTCGGACTGCCGACTTTGTCGCACTTGTAGCCCTCCTCTTCGAGGACGAGCTTGAGCTGCGCGATTTGCTCGAGCTTGGTGGCCTTTTCGTCCTGGATGCGTTCCTTCTCGACCCCGAAAGTTGTTCGGGTTTCTTTGCGCATGTCGGCGACGACCGAGTTGATGTGCGCGCGTCGCTGCTGTTCCTCTGTCATTTCGGGCGCGCGGCTGCTGTCTGCTCCGTGCCGGCCGCCAGAGACTTCGGGTTTATGGATGTGGCGGGTGCGGTCTTTCTGCCACCCTCGGGTGTCGAGCCCGAAATCCTTCTCGAACTTCGCGAGGACCCTGTCGACGGACTCGTCAGCGGTTTCCCTGTTTTTTCGGCTTCTGCCGCGTCTGTGGCGGCGGTCGGCCGAGGATCTGCTGCTCGCCGAGCCGCTGTCCCGGCTTGCACCCGTTGAGCCGGACGCGGCCGACCCTTCGGAGCTTTTGCTGCCCCTGCTGCTCCTGCTGTACTCGCTGGCATCGGAGTCGTAATCAGTTCCGCTCCTGGTGCGCTCGCTTCCGCTTCCGCTTTCGGTTTCGCTGCCGCTGTACTCGCTGCCGGATTGGCTGTCGCTTCCATAGCTTGACCCGCTTTCTGTCCCGCTCTCGCTCCCCGTCTCGCTCCCCGTCTCGCCCCCTCTGTCGTTTCGGCTGCCGTCCTCCGAGCCGTAATTTGACCCGCGCTCGCTGCTCTCCTCGCTGTTTGTGGCGTCCGAATGCCTGCCGTGTCGGTCGGAGCGCCGGTGGCCCCGTTTTTTGTCTGCGCCGGAGGCCCGCGTTTTGTGTCCGCTCTCGCCCCCAAGGCCGAGATCCTCGATGAGCGCGCCGATTTGTGACGAAGAAGCCGGGCCCCGCGACGAAGAGGTTGGTATTCGTGGGCGCGTGGCGGTTTTTTCCGGTTCGTCCTCCGCGTCGGCGGCCGGGCCGGTCCCGAACCCATCATCGCCCAACTCGATGCCGAGATCGCGCGAAAGCTCCTCGAGTTCTTTTGTGAACAGTTCGACAGGGTCCCTCGCGGCATGTTTTCGCGCATTTTGTGGGGGGTCGCGCCCCATGACGTCCTCTTCCGCGCCATCCAAATTCAGGCCTTGGGTCATGTTGATAGGGTTCATGAGGGATGTAAGGCCCGCAACGTGGGTTGCATCGAGCCGCGGCGGCTTTTTGACGTCGCGACGGGCGGGGGCTTTTCCCTTTGGAAGGGGGGCGCGTTCGTTGTTTGCGCGTTCTCTGTGTTCGCGCCTGGTCATTCGCAATGCGTGGTTTATTTCGCCCAGGATCCGCTTTCAATAGGCCAGTCTTTGCCCGGACCGAAATTCATGCTGGCGTGGACCGGTCCAGTCCGGCTGCCTTGGCCTCGAATCCGAGGAATTTGAACACCGTTACTCGCGACGCAACAGAGACGCGGTACGGGTATGGAAGCCTTTGAGGGAAGTGACAAAAGCAATCCAAGCGAGAAACCCACAAAGGCACCTCGAACAACATCCTTGCCACACCCCCACCATGCAGACGAAAATCGTGGATCAGGAAATGGGGTTCTTCTCTCGCACGCGTCCGCCGGCACGACGTGGTACCTCAGCTTTGATCCCGCGACAAAAACTTTCGCGTACTGTTTGCTGGCATTCGATCCCGCGCGTTACAAGCGAGAGGGCGCCCAAATCAGGGCAGATATGGCGGCTCTCGTAACTCAGATGAAAGAGCTGGCCGCCGAGATCAAAAAAAATCTGAACCCGCCGTGCATTCGGCGGTCTTCGACCGCCGTCGATGATGCCGAACGCGGCGGCGTCGCGTCGGCGTGCTGGCAGAAAAAATATGCATGCTTTGCCGACGAGGTCGCGCGGTGTGCACAGAGCACCGACCAGATGCTACGTCTAGCGGATTGTGCCACTGTAGATCTTGCTCCGGGCTTACCCGACGAGAAGGTGCACGCGGTCCCCAGGATTCGCGCAGTTATTGACTACGTACGGGACCACATTGGGCCCGTTCTTGCCAAATGGGTCGGCCCGGACGACACGCTCATCGTGCTCATAGAGTACCAGATGGGGCCAAATTCTCCGTCCAGGATTGTCGCCGATGCACTGATCGCATTCTTTGTCGAGCGCGACGTCAGGCTCGTGGGACCAGCCCTCAAGAATTCGATCGCGCTATGTGAGGCCGGTCGGTATTGCCACTTCGCCGAAAAATACGCGAAGACTTACTCCGCGAACAAAGCCCACACGCTTTACAATTTCTGCCACTTTCTCGAACGAACGCGCACGACAATTTCAACCCCCAAAAAACTGTGGGGACATATCGCGGACGCGTTTGCTCAGGTGCTCGGCTATGCCGCGACGGAGCCTGACCCAAAAAGTGAGGATGCGCGGAAGAGGGCGCTCGCGCAATTTTGATGCGCGAGTGGCTTGGCTCGGCAAGCCGAGCGACCTTGTCCGCGGGTTTATCCGAGGAGCTCGTCAAGATAATCGCAGGTTTCGCTCGGGTCCAGAGCCAGCGCGCGGTTTTTCTCTTTGTGTTCGTCGTTGGTGTTATGTGGTGTTGTTGCCGGGGTTTTCGGCTCGGCGCACGGCGGCTGGGCCTTGGTCGCCGCTAGCTGAACCTTGCTCGTGGCTGGCTGGGGCTTGGTCGCGAGCGGAATCGACCCGGAGACTTTTTTCGCGGCGGGGGCCAATGGGCGCGTTTCTGTTTTCTGTGGCGCTCCAGACAGTTTGGGGGTGTGTGCCGGCTTTGGATTTTCTTTCTCTTGGTCGGCGGGTTTCGATGTCTGCGTGATGGGGGTTGCGTTTGCGAGTGGCGGGGTGGACAGAACGACAAAGCCGTTCATTGTCTTTTTTGGCTTGGCGTCGGGTGCGATTACGCCATTCGGCTGAGGCTCGGACAAAGCTACACGATGAGTGCCGCCAATATTTTCCACGGGCGTGGGGTTGGCGGGGCGGCCTCCGGCTCGAACATCAACGCCGAACAACTCTGTTGTTTTGGCAGCCACGCAGAGGGCGGCGAGCTTCGCGTCGTCCGGCTTTTCTTTTTCTGGCGTCATTTCGCTGGGTTTCGCCTCGCCCGGCTTCGTTTCGCCCGGACCGAGCAGCTGCCAAACAGAGGCCGAATCTCCGCGCTGCACAGCGCTCGGCGCCGGAATAGAACAAAGATCCCAAACGCTCACCGGAGCTTCGAACGCGGCCGCGCGCGACACATCGCCCGGATTGATACGCAACCTTTCGGGGATGATCGAGCCCGGAGTATGGTCGCGAAGTCCGTGTTCTGGGTCGAGCTCCCGAAGTTTTTTGAGGAACGCATCAGAATCGAGAGGCCCGCCGTACTGCAGCATTTCTGTTTTCGGCGGCGCGGGCTTGATCCGCGAAACCCATTTCGCGGTGAAGAAGAAGTACTCAAACCTCAGAAGTTCTTGAAGATGTTGGCGCTCCGTGAGGCGCTGGTATCGCGTCTCGATGTAAAGCTCCGCGCAGTTGAAAGTGCACATCACGCCGTGGACGCCCATCTTATATCCACCGGCCTCGTTTTCTTTGAAACTGAGCGCGACGAACTTCGGGCGGTCGCTGAAGTTGAAGTCGCAAACCCAGCACTTGAGGTTGGTCGACGCCGGCCAGTCCTCGAGACCAGTGAATTCCGATGGGATTTTGTCGTAGGGGACGTCTCCGGCGCCGAGCGGCGCCGAGCCGCCCTCGGCGTCATCCACGCCTTCGAGCAGGCGCTCGTCAAGGGTATCCTCCGGCGGCTTGAAATCCGCGAGCCTGATGCCGTGGAGCCGAAGGATGTTGGGCGGCCGGTACATTTTTTCGACGACCAACGCGGCGGGGTCAGGCCCATTGCCTTTGGCGGGCTGCGTGGGGACGAATGGTGCGGCGACTTTATTTCCTGTTTTTGGGGCAGGGCCGAGGGGGGTGGCCCCCTCCGCAATGTTAAATGGTGTCCCTCGGCTTTTCGCCACTTTGGCGCTCGCGGGTGCGTTTTTGGGCGTCCCCCCGGTTTGGGTTGTGCCGGCTTTCGTGCTCATCGACGGTGACAGCGTGCCGGACGGGCCTTATTGTGACGGCGACGCGGCTTTCAATTCCCAATCGGCCCAACCGGCCGGCGGAAACGTGATGAGGCCGCACCCAGCCCAGAACAACAGAGTTGTTCTGGTGCTGCGCCGCGATTAGAGCGGGCAGCAAAAACTGAACTTGCCGGCCGCTCCGAACGATATAAAAGGCCCAGGCATGGAGTCGGAACCGATCGATCGAAACCCAACCGGAAAGCGGTCGTCAGCAATAATGCCGCATTTGGGCCTCGTCTTGGCGGAGCCAGAAGAAGGCTCGCCCGCGATGCCGGCGGCGCCGCTGACGCCGAAGAAACTGTTCGTGTGTACGTACGAAGGCCGACTGATTAACCTGTGCGTGCCGGTCGGCGAGCTCGTCGCGCGGCTTGAGCCGACCGGCACGGTCCTCGCGATTAACAGCAACTTTGGCCACAAAGCCCAAAGGGGGTACGAGCGCTACATCAAGAAACCGGCCGCGCCGAAGCAGAGCCGCGCGCCTGCGGTGAGGCGCCCGCGCAAGCTTCAAGGCGACGGCACGTGCTTCAACTCCGCGGTCGAGCCGGTGCTTTCTGTCGAATTCCCGGGCATCAGCCGCGACAAGGTGTACTTTGTCAAATGCTTTTCGACCACGGGCCAGACGCAGGTCCCAGGAGTCCTGCGGCAGGACCTTGAGGACGGCGAGGCAGTTCTCCGGGCGTGGGTCGACTTCCTCAACGAAGCCGGTGTTGGCGCCGACGCCGAGGGCAACCCAAAAGACGTCGAAATCGCGAGCAGCCAGCCGAACATGCTAAACTTCAAGTTTCGGGTCGTGAACGTGTCCGATCGGATGCTTTTGCGGCTCGCGGTCGTCGCGGACTACATGCACACGCTCGAGGTTTGTGCGGTGTGCGCCGAGCGAGGCTTCACGGGCGAAGCACGGGGGGGGTCGCTGAACGCGCTGTCGACGGCACTGAGGGAGATTACGCCGGCCCGGCTGCCGGCGTTGCTCCCCGCAGTACTTGCTCTTCCCCCCGCGACATTAACCGCATTGCTGCCCCGGCTTCTCCCGCCGCGCTGCCCGCTGGTTGTCCCCCCGTACAGAATCAAACAAGCGACGCCGCGGGACATCCTCGAAGTCAAATTCTCCTGCTGCTTTGTTGTCGGCGAGCGGAACATCCGGCTCAACATCTTCCAGGGCGGAAAAATTAACATCCTGGGCGCGAACAGCTTCGAAGCCGCGGAGGGGATTTATTCCTTCTTGCTCGAGCTGTTCCGCGTCTGCTGGCCCGAGTTTGTGAAGCTCAAACCTCTCCCGGATGCGGTTCGGTTGCGGCAAACCGCGGTCCAGGCGGCTGGCGAGGCCCAACAGCCCCCGGTCTCCCTCGCGGTAGGCGGCAATGGCCCGGGGCTACCGCGGGCCACTGGGCGGGAGCCAGACTTCGCTGACGGTGCAGACCTCGGCGTATCCGCCGAGGCGTTCGAGGACTACATCGCCCAGCTCAGTTACGAACTGGGGATCGACGTCGCGCAGCCAGCGCCGGAAGAACGGCACGCGCTGGCGCCGGAGACAACAACCGCATCCGAATCTGCCAGGAGGGCGAGGTCATCCGAAAACCCCGTGGCCGACGAAAAAAATCCGGCCAGCGCGCCGGTGTCAGCCGAAAGCAATCCCGGAACGCCCTGGGGGTTTCACGGTCTTGAGCCCGAAGAGCTGTTCGCGCTAGCAGCAGAATTCGAATTCGCTGAAGAGGGCGACGAAGACGAGGCCGAGGATTCTGGGTCCGCCTTAAAGAACACCGGTGGAGAACGCATGGACGGCAAGGACGAGGAAGATAACGAAGAAGATCCCCTGGACGACGACGCCGAAGGCCGTCGGGGTCCGCCCGCGCACCGCGCCGCCAAAACCGGCGACAACGCTGTTCGTGAACATGTCGCTGACGACAAGGATGAACAGTAGGAACGCCGCCAAAAACGCCTTCCAGCTCGAAAACGCGCAGCCGTTTCTTTTTTTCTCTCGTTCGCCGCTCGCCAAGGGGGCGCGGCCCGCGGCCGCCTCGAGGGAAACCGAGGTGGACTGGCTGGCGCTATGTTTGGCGCCGCTGTTACTTGTCGACATGGCGCCCGTATTAGCGGTTTTTTTCGATGGCCGCCGCTCTAATCTCGCGCGACCGCGAGGTGCTCGCCCGGCCGCTGTATGAACTCCGCCGCATCGAACACGCCGGCAGCCGCCGATGCGATCACGTCCGTCCTGTAGGGGTTCGTGAGGTCGGCGGCCAGGATGTCGAGGAGGGCCGGGTATTTGTCGCGGGGCACGAGGAGCGCTTTCGCCGCTGGGTCACACTGGGGGCGCTCGAGCGCCGACGCGGCGGAGCAGGCCGCGTACATGTTCCCGCCACCGGGCTGCGGTTCGTGGCCGCTCGCGGCCGGGCCGTGTGTCAGGCGCACGCGGGGGTCGAGAAGGCGTCGCAGCTCCTCGACGATGGCGTCGTGCGCGCCCAGCCCGCGCAGCCGAGCAATGGTGACTCGATCGAAGGCAAACCGCGTCTGCGCGATTGCTGCGCGGATCGCGGCTTTCGGGTCGTCGGTTGCCGCTCGGCGCGCGGCCCGCACGACCCCGAGAAGCAGCAGGCGATCGCTCGGTGAATCCTGCACCACGGCCGCGAGCCCGCGGTAAAACTTTGCAAGCTCGGGCGCGGAGTTGAACGACGCGACGCCGTCGATGATTTTGTTGAGCTGGGCCCTCCGCGCTTTGTTCCGCTCGTCGGCGACCGCCGCGGAAAATTCGGCAACGAAGAGGCGGTACAGGCGGTTGGCGGCGCGGGTCGCTGACGCCGCGGCCGCAAACGGAAATTGCCCAACAAAGTTCTTCTCGGCGCGCGCTGCAGGCCCACCTGTGCTGTTCGCAAAGATCGCGGCGTCGATGCTCGCTGGCGGGTACGGGAGGCGCACGAACGGCCGTGCGGCGTCGGCCGGCGGCTGCGCGCGGTGGTAAAAGTAGAGGGGGTGGGGCGCCGCGTCGCGCGCGACGAAGCCGACGGCCGCCCCCTCGGGGTCGATGAGGTCTGCCGCGTCTTCGACCTGCGCGTATTGGGGGCGGTGCTCGCCGAGCCAGCGGTTGAGCTCGGCGACGAAGGCAACCAGCGCACTCCGCGAAACCTCGGCAGGCTTTCGCGGGGCGAACTCAATCGGGATGCCATCCGGGACGCTCGGAGACAAACGCACCGGGATGAACGCGACCTCGCCGGCGCGCGTGCGCACGTCGGCGCCGTAGCACAGACCCCGCAACCCGACGCGCTTCGCGACGATCTCGATCGCGGCCGCTTTCGCGAAATCGAAAAGCGCGGGCAGGTCGAGAAGCTTTTTTCCCCGGGACTCGTTTTGTTGGCGGCCGGCTTCGAAGACTTCGCGAAGAACCTCCCCGACGCTGTCAGGTATGTACCCTTCGACGGGCGGCTCGTCAGCGGCAGGGGCCGCCCCGATCGTAAAGGTACGGCGGCTGACCAGCCACCGGAACTTGAGGGGCGCCTTGAGAAATTTCCTCGCGTGGAGCGCGAAAACCGGGTAGATGCCGGCCGGCCCGCTGAAGATGATCGCGGCGCGCAGCCCGCCGGAGTGGCCGACGCGAGAGATGGCGACCGCGGTCGCAGCGGTGCCGACAACGTAGGGGTCGCCGAGCCCGTCGGGGTCCTCGAGGCGGACAAGGACGACGCCGAAACGCAGGCGCGCGAGATCTGCGACGATGTCAGGCAGGGCGTCTGCCGCGGCGCCCCCAGGTGAAAAAGGGTTCAAGACCATGGCCCTCGCGCTGAACGCTTCGATAAGGGCCGAGCCCAAGCTCTCCGCGGTCGGAAAGACCGAAGCGCGGCCGCCGCCAAGCGACCGGAAGCCGTCGCCCGCCAAAACAGCAGTCGCGGCGAGCTCAGCGACGATCTGTTCGGGGGACTCGTCGGATTCGGTGACAGCCGCGACGACCGAGTAAAGGAAGCCGGCCGATGGCACAGCCGGGGCGGCCTGTTCCACCCCGACGAGGTATAGCCCGAAGGGCGGGGGCATGACTCCGAGAAACAGGCCCTCTTTCAGCAAGCGAGGAAGTTCTGCGATCCGCCCAAGAGGGATTTGCTTCCCGTAGGTGAGAATGTGGCGGGTGCTCGGATCAGGTTCCGCGCCGGGGTCGAGCGAAGTCATTGTGGTAGGAGCCTCTGTCCCCGGGCTCTCTTCGGCGCGGCCGGTAAGCCAACGCTTTTGGCATTCGTTGTTGGAGAGCGCGGCCTTCGAGCCGACGGCGGGAAGCGAGCGGCGGCAGCAGACCAGGCAGTACCCCAGGGGATGCTGGCCGGCACGAAAGCTCACATGGGGGTGCGCGGCCGACGGGCACCGGTAGAATGCAGGCCGCTGTTCCGTGAAGTTCCAGTAGCGCACGAGGGAGGCACGCTCTTTCGCGGGAAGCGCGGCTGCCTCTTCCGGCGTATAAATGTGCGGCTGGTGCTTCGCCTGGCACAGCATCGAGTAGACCCGCGCGGCAGGATCGTACTTTTTTAGGTCATACAGGTTCGGGTCTCGCTCCTGGAGGCGACGCAGGCGCTTGTCGCGCTCTGTGCGCAATTGGGGAGTCCGGCTCTTCGCAAAATCGACGAAAGCCGGACTTTTAAGCCGAGCAGCCTTCGGCCCGGCCAAAAGCCCGCCAAGGAAAGAGAGCAGATAGGCTGCGATAACGCGGAACTCCTCCAGGTCCGCGGCCGCAAGGACCTCGAAACGGATATCAGTAACTCGGTGGGTCAGCCGGACCGTCCGCCCGCCGTACAGCGCGGCCCAGCGCAGGGCGATGTTCGGGTCGGTCAAATACGCGTAGCGGTTGAGGGCGCCGATCGGCGAGCTTTCGGTGGGCTGGCCTTGCGCTGGCTTCGCTTCGTGCGCGCCAGGCTCGGCCCACGTGGCTTTGCCGTTTTCGACGCCGCGGCGCGAACCCGCAAAGAAGCGGTCAATCTGCGCGGGGTCGAAGCCCGTGACCCCTTTTCGGAACACGAGGACGAGGGAGCCTGCTTGCTGCAGGCCTTTGACGGCAAGGATTCCGGCTCTTTCGTAGTCCTTGAGCCGGGCTTTGAGCTGGCGGAAGCCGTCAGTCGTCAGCGAATGCGGCCAAAACGCGACCGCGGTTGAGCCTCCGACCGCCGCGGTGCTGCCGCTCGCGAGCGGCCCGCCGGTCACGAAGCCAGCGGCCCCCAAACTTTTGACCTGGCCCACGATCGCCGCCGCGAGCTGCACGGCTTCCGCGACCGCCGCATCGAAGCCCATATTCGCGTCCTCGCGCCAATCGGTCTCAACCGTGTATTGGCCGTCCGAGCGGACGACGAGCGTGGCGAGCGATCCGGATGCGGCGCCGTCGGTCCTTTTCCGCGAAATGGCAAAGGCGACTTCGCCGACGCGGAGCTGCCGGGCCGCGGTCGCGAGGAATTTCTCGACTGCCGGCGCGACGCGCGGGGCGTAGCTCGCGACGTGGCGCTTCTCCGCGTAAAGGCCGTGCTGGGCGGAGAGCCCGCCCGCCCCCGCGACGCTGACCTCGATAAAGCGGACGGCCGCGGCGAGGATCTCGAAAGAGAGGGGAGTCCAGTCGAACACGTTTCGGACGATGAGCAGGCCCCGCCCGGGCGGCGCAGGCACGCGGACGCTCGCCTGCGTCACGGCGATGCGCACGCCTTTCGGCGGCGAGCGGTAGGCGTGGGCCGCGTCCATCAATCGTTGCGCGACGGCGAGCCGCTCGGAGTTTTTGTCGGGGTCAGGGTCGAGGCTCGGGTAAAACTCTGCGACGCTGTCCGGCTGGGTGAGCGCGAGGAGGAGCGCGTCCGGCGACAGCTGCGGCCAGAAGCGCAGAACGCCGCCGTAGTACAGCAGGTCAAACTGGTATTTATCCCGAAGCTGGGAGCCCTGCTCGCCTGGCGGAAGAACCGAATAGAGGTCGACGACGAACACGACGCGCAGCCCGCCCGGAACGCCACCGAGCCGAACGAACGGCTCGAGCGTGTGGACCTGGATGCCGTCTTTGCGCTCCGCGAGGCGGCGTTCGATCGGAAAGCCGAACACCGTGTCGCCGCTTCCTCGGGAAAACGCCGCGATGAGGTCGGTCCCGACCTCGACGCCGTCGAGCAAGACCCGGTACGGGCGGCCGCTCCCGCCTTCCTGCGTCGCGTAGAAAAGGTGCTGCCGAAAGATCGGAATTCCGCTCACGGCCGAAATAATGTGGCGGAGATCCTCGAAGGTGTCTTCCGGGAACACCGCCTGGCCGCTGTAAACCGCCGAGCCGGGAGCGAGAGCCGCGTGGCGCGCAACGAGTGGCTCTTCTCGGCGTCTGCCGGCTGTCCCGCGGAGCGGCACCTCGGCGAGTCCGCCGGGCGCGTCAAAGTCTTCGAGCCCCGCGAACTCGTAGTCGCCAAATTCCGGCGCTTCGTTTTCGGCTTCGGCCTCGGCTGCGCCCCCAAGAAAGAACTCGAGCTCGCCAGCTTCGAGCGCCGGAAGGCTTTTGGCCCCAAGCTCGGGCGAAAGCAAAGCCCGCCAATCCGAGCCATATTGACCGCGAAGGACGCTGCCGTCGGCGGCTGACCATTTACCAGTCGCGCCGCGTTGCGCAGCATCAAGCACGCCTCTCGAGACCGATCCGAGCAGCACGAAGCTTTTGATGACCGCGCGGTTGGCGGGGTCGAGCACGCAGATATGCAAAGGTCTCGCTACGAAAGAGTTCGCGGCAAGTGAGGTGAACGTCGCGGCCGACGACATGATGAAAACGTTTCTTTTGGCACCGTGACGGTTGAAATGGCGCGAAACGCGAACGAACCGAGCCTATTCTTGCCCGTTTTTTCGGTGCCGGCGCGCGCGATTATGCCCGGCGGTTGCCAAATCAACGACGTTAATTCGAGCCGCGGCCACCCCACGAAGAACGAAACCAACGCGCTAACCTTGCGAGGCGACGCCGGTTTTGACTTTTTCGGCGCTTACATACATGGAGAACGAGAGCCACGGAGGGATGACCAGAATGACGGAGACGTTCGGGGCGCCAGGGATGGCGGCGCGTGGCGCTCCGCCAAATGCGATGATCGGCGGGGGCGGCGAGTCCGCAGGCTTCGCGGTTGGCCGCCGCGTACTGCTCGGGGTTGTGATCGCATTGGTGCTAATCGTGCTGTACTTCACGGTGCGCACGGTTATTGATCGCCTCGACCGCTTTACGATCGAACGCACAACCGCGCTCCGCTCGGCCGTCGACGGGCTCCCGTACCGTGTGCACCCGACGCATACAAGTCCGCAAAAAGCTGCGGATCTGCTTGCAGCGATCAACGGGCGCCTCGTAATTGTTATGCGGCGCTTGCGCACGAAATATGCGCGCGACCCCGAAATGGCCGCGCGATTCCCCGCCCGAGCCCGCGCAACCGCGCGGATTTTACGCCGCTACAACCCCGACAACCTCGTCGAGAATTCTCCTCTCGATCCGAGCGGGGACACATCCTACACGGTCGACAAGGGGACCCTGCTTGCCTTGTGCTTGCGTGCGCGCGATCGCGGAGGTAAAACCGACGGTTTCCACGATATGGACCTGCTGACGTTCGTCGCCCTCCACGAGCTCTCACACATCGCAATCGAAGAGATCGATCACCCGCCGGGATTTTGGAAAGCGTTCAAGTTCATCCTCGAGGAAAGCGTCCAGGCGGGCGTTTATAAGCCGGAGGACTACCGGGGCCGGCCGATAACATACTGTGGGTTGGTGGTCGACTATCAGCCGCTGTTCGATTCTGGGCTTGAGGCGATCGTGTGAAAGCATGGGTCTGGCATGGGCGCGTTTTAATCAACCTAGTGGTTCGGGCTTGCACAGCCCGGGCCAAAATGAATGAAACCGTGTTCTTTGGGACGCGTTGCTGTTCGGGCTTGCACGGTCCGGACCCAAATTTTGTGCTAGGCGCCAAGGAGGCGGGGTTGGCATGCCAACCAAAGCCTCCTTGGGCCGCAATTTTGGGCGTGGCTTGGCGCCAAGGGGGACAACAAAATCGTTCGATTTCCTGGCGAAATTGAACGGCCGCCGACGCATCATAGCACGCGCAATGTCCGCAAACCGCAAAATCAACGAGGTAAAGCAAGCCACGGCAACCCAGCTGGAGCCCCTCGAATACGATGAGGACCTTGGCGCTGACAGCGCAGAAAGCGCCGTGTTTGGCGCGGCACAGGCCGACGACGCGGACGCCCCGGCTGACGTCGACGCCGACGAAGACGACGGCGCCGATGAGTACGTGCAAGATGCAGAGCTGGAGGCTGCGCTGGAGCAATCGGCGGCGTTCCCACCGCTCCGCTACACGGGCGGAGAAACGATTTCAGGCCTCTCGACGCGGAACGACATCGTCCAAAAACACGGCGCGAAGCTGTCAGAGAATCTTGTCCGGCATCTCGCGGAGAGGCGCTCGATTCTTTTCATGCCGCGCGACCTCGAAGAGCACCGCAACTACCACGGAGGTCTCGCCCAGTATGAGATCCACTTGTTCGGCCCCCTTGCCGACGGATCGAAAGCCCACGTCGTTCTTACCGGCGCCAAAGTGTTTTTCGACGTGCGGGTCCCCGACGCGCCAGACCCGAAGCGCTTCGGCCCGCAGGTTCTTGCCTGGCTGGCGAAGCAAGCGGAGGGGGGCAAGCAGCGACATCGGCTGCTGTTCGAGCACCACCTCCGCGAGATCCTTTTGGCGGCAAAGCTCGTGCCCACGCAGATCGAGGACGTCGAAGCTCACCCGGTGTTTGGCGTGCGCACGGCCGCCACGCCGATAAAAGCGTGGAAGCGGCTCACGTTCTCGAACCTCCAGGACCGCAAAAAAGCGATCGAACTCGTCCGGGACTACGGCCACGAGACGGCGTCGGACGACCGCTCGGCCCACTACCGGAAAGTCGCCAGAGAGTACGGGCTGACGCTGTCGGATTGGCTGATCCTGCGGAACTACGAGTACGAACCGGGGCCCTGCGAAGGGTCGCCGCTGGCCGCACACTACTTTCGCGTGGATATCTCAGGCGTGAAGTCGCTCATCGATCCAATGGCGAGCAAAGAGGAGCGGCAGAAGACGGCGAAGACGAAACAGGAAACGAGCTACCTGTGCAGGGACCGGACCCTCGTGCTTACCTGGGACTCGGAGGCGCGCACGACGAGCCGCACCGGCGACCTGCCCAGGCCCGAAAACGAAGGGGACGAGATCTTCATGATCTGTGGCTCGCTGCACTGGAAGGACGACCCGGCGCCGCTGCATGCGGTCTGCATCGTCGACGTCGACACCGCGCCGGATCCCCGGTGGACGACGATCGTCTGCGAAACGCCCGCGAACGTGCTGAAAGCCTTCGCGCTTGTGGTCCGGGCGTTCGCCCCGGACATCATCTGCGGCTTCAACGATGCCGACTTTGATTGGCCGTTCGTGATCACGAAGGCCGCACACTACGGGATCCTCGGATGGATGTACGAGCGGATGTCGGCAATGCCGGTTCGCCCCCAAACAGATGCAGACGTTCGTCGCTGGCGGGTGAAGGAGAAACAAAAAGTCAAGATCAGCCCCGAGGACGTGGCCTACAGCACGTACCTCAAGGTACCCGGCTTCGTGCCGCTGGACGTCCGGGTCTGCTTCAGAAAGCTCTTCCCGAAATCAGAGGTGACGAAAGGCTCGTCTCTGAAGTTCTATCTGTCCGTGTGCGGCCTGCCCGGCAAAGCCGATATGCCGATCGCCCGCATGTGGACCTATGATGGCCTCGCACAGGCCGCGAACAGCCAACAGAAAAGCTCGGTTGCCCGGTTCGCGAAAGCGACCGAGCGGCTGCTCGGACAGAAAACGCCGCAGATCATCCGAGCCCACGCGACTGCCAGAACAACAGAGTTGTTCGAGGCGCCGAAGTGCGACTGGAAAGCCCTCCGGGCAGCGGCGGCAGCGCTGATGCGCGAGGTCGCACACTACTGCTTCGTCGACGCGCTGAGCTGCCAGCGGCTGCTCGTCCGTCGGAACGTCGTCAACGACAACAGCGAGGTGTCGACGCTGTCCTTTGTGAGCTTCGCCGACTCCCACTTTTACGCAGGCGGCATGAAGGTGTGCAACCTCCTCACGGCCTACGCCCTGCGGCGGGGCTTCCTGTGTTCGAACGCCTCCAGAGGCGCGAAGGAGGAAAACCAGTACCCGGGCGCGTGGGTCTTTCACCCCGAAAAGGGGCTGGTGCCCAACCCCGACAAGCATGCGCAGCTCGACGCCGCGGCGGCGGAATACCGCGCGGCAAAGGCCGCCGGCGAGGCATCCCGGCTCGCCGCGGCGCGCGAAGTGGTCGTCGCGGCGCTCGAGGCTTTCGCCGCGGAGCGCCCGGTCACGGGCCTCGACTTCCAGTCGCTGTACCCCTCGATCATCATGGCGTACAACCTGTCGACGGAAAAAATCACGCAAGACCCCGCGGAAGCCGAAAGGCTCCGAGCGGCGGGCATGACGCTCCACCCGATCCAGTTCATGTTCGGCGGGCGGCCGGTCCAGGCCTGGTCGATCCGGCACGCCAACGAGGCCGACCAGATCGGCCTCTATCCGACGGTGCTTATCGATCTCTTCAACAAGCGCCGCGAGGTCAAGTCGTTTCTTGCGCCGATCGAGGCGCGAAAGGAGCTCCTCGACGCCATCTTTGGGAAGGCGAAGGTGGCCGGCTGCAGCGACTATGCCGCTGCGGAGGCGCTTCGCGACGAAGCCAGCCTCGAGCGCCGGGCGCACGAAGCCGCGGCAGCGTCGGCCGCGACGCCGGACGACGCCAAAGAGTACGGCGAGCTCGCAAAAGACGCGGCCAAGCGCGAAAAGGGGCTCGCAGAGCTGCTCGCCGCGGCGGCAGAAGCCGCCCAAGGCCGCGGAGAAAGCAGCCGCGACCGGTATTTGCGGGAGCGCTTCGAGACAACTTGCTTCGAGCACGCGTACGTCAACGCAAAGCAGCTCGCGCTGAAGGTCTTCATGAACACGTTTTACGGCGAGGCCGGCAACAGCCAATCACCGTTCTTCCTTCTCGCGCTCGCCGGCGGGGTCACCGAGGCGGGCCAATACAACATCAAGCTGGTCGCGGAGTACTGCCTCAAACGGGGCTTCCACATTAAGTACGGGGACACCGACTCGTTGTACCTCGTCTGCCCCGCAGAACATTTCGCCGAGCTCGACTGGCGCTACGTCGAGGGCGAGCTCAGCCGAGAGCAGTACTGGACGCAGATGGTGAAGATCACGATGCGCGTGATCAACGCGTTCCGCGACGAGGTCAACGCGTTCCTTGCCAAGGACAACGGGACGAAGTACCTCGCGATGGGCTACGAAGAGGTGCTGTATCCCGTCGACCTGACCGGCAAGAAAAAGTACTTTGGCATCCCGCATATCAACATCCCGAACTTCAGGCCGAAAAAGCTGTTCATCCGCGGGGTCGACGTCGTGAAGCAGGGCCAGACCCAGTTCGCGAAAGATATCGGTTACCGGATCATGTGGGCCGCGATGCGGATCGACAACGCGCGCACGATGCAGAAGATCGTCGAGGACGTCCTCGCCGACGCCATCGTGAACGGGGCCCAGTGGAACTTCGACCACTTCGTCCGTACCGACGCCTACAAGCCGACGAAGAACAACGTCGCAGTTCAGCGCTTCGTCGCGCGGATGCACGCGCGACACGCGGCCGAGCGCGCCGAAAACGCACGTCTCGTAAGCGAAGGGCGCGCGCCACGGCCGTACCAGTACGAGCCGCCCGAAGCCGGAGAAAGGTTTCAGTATGTGCTGTGCCGAACGGGCGAAGCTTTCGACCTCCGGGGCTACAAAGCGAACCCGAAAAAAGGCGATGTCATGGAATACGCCGGCGTCGCCAAGGCGCAGAGCCTGCCAATCGACGTGGCGACCTACGTCAAAAGCTACGTCATCGGTTTGTGCGCGCGGTTCATCAACTTTGAGCGGCAATACCAGCCGCCCGCCGCGGGCCGGCTTTCGGAAAAACAGCGAGACGCACACGCCCAGAAGGCGGCAAAGAAAGCGCTCGAACTGTTTGTTCGGCGGCTGAACGACCAGGACCCGGTCGTTATGCGCCGCCGGGGCTATGCTTATCGCCGCGCCTATACGGCAGCACTCGCTGACGCGCAGCTCGGACTCCGGGAACAGCTCGGCCCGGCCGCCGTCGTTCTGTCTGGCGACCCCGCGGGCCGCCTCGGCTTCTCGCTGTTCCTTGACTCTGACGGCGAAGGTGACGACGACGGCGACGGCCACGGCACCCACCGCGACCCTGTATCCCGGGCGGTGGAGCGCCTCGTAACCGAGGCGTCGCACGCGGCGGCCGAGTTCGCCGAGACTGCCCGCAGTGACGTATGGTGCGCGGCTTTGGCCGCGCGGTTCGGCATCGCGGCCGATGGGAGCGACATCGGCGAGCCGACGAAATGCTCCAAGCTGTACCGGCAGGCGGCTCAGTTCCACAAAGGCGCTGGGCCGAACAAAGGGAATGCGGCGCTAGACCGCCTCGAGGCCTCCACACGCGCGGAATTTGCGGCGCTGGCCGGCCAAGGTGTTGCGCTGGCCAGCCGCTTCGAAGCCTGGCTCGAAATCCTTGTCCACCGCCGGCGGGCCGCCGAGCACGCCGCGGCCGAGGACAAACTTGGGGTCCTCGGCTCCGAAGGCACCGATGTCGGGCTTGCCGCGGTCCCGTTCCTAGCGGACGAGCCGCAGAACAACAGCGGAGCCGCGGAAGACCGCCAAACGCTCGGCAAAGTTCTCGGCGTGTACTACCGGCTCCTCGGGATATCGATCATCCGGGAGCAGGACGCCCGCTTTGCGGCGTACCTGCTCAAGCTGAAGAACAAGCGCCTCGGACTCGCGACCCGACCGACCGAAACCGAGACGCGCCAGGCGATCGACGAGGGCGCGCGGAAGTTCGCCGCGGTCGCTCGCGGCGAGGGGCCGTGGCGCGTCGCCGAACCCTAAACCTCGCGTGGGCCGCCGCAAAATTATGACGGGCGTGTCAATCGTTTTTTTCGCCCAACAGAGCCATGAGGCGCACGGGTGCCGTCCCTGGGCCAGAGCCCGGCCACATTTTGTCGCGCCGTTTTTCTCGCGGCGCGATGATTTGTGGGGCCGATTATATCGGTCGGTCCGGACGCGAACACCACAGCGCTAACGACACACCACAAGAGACACACGGAGCATGAAAAGCAGCCACGCCATCCTTATCGCGCTTTTGGTGCTTTTGATCGTCATCGTCGTCTGGGGCATGTACGGGCGCGGCAAGAGCTGCGAGGGCTTCGGGCCCGCGCCGCTCCCGCACCACACGGCGTACGATTTGATCCACAGGCAGATCGGGGCGATCCGAGGCGTCCGCAACGACGGCTACAACCAGCCGTTCCCCCTTGACTCGGTCGCCGCAATCGACCGCTACCACCGCTACGGAGCGAACCTGAAACCAGAAGATATCAGCAAGGCCGAGCGGACCGCCTGGTTCATGTCGGGCGAACTCGGCCACACCTCGTTCGACAACGAGCAAGTTTTCGATCCGGCGGCTGCGATCACGACGTGGCACGCCACCAAGGAAGGGATGAACGGCGGCATGGACTACGGCTCCTACATCACCGATCTGATCTCCGACCCCCGAACGCGGGAAAACCATGGCCGCTGGGTCGACGAAATGAAGCCGTGGTCCGGCACGTCGCAAAAGGTGGACACCCTCGACGAAGCGATGGAAGCGACTCTCGACTTCACAGGATTGCGCCGCCCACAACCCGTCGCCCAATACAACCCGATGATGCTGACCGAAGTCGACGCCGACATCCTCGCGGTCAACAACAAATTCAACTTCCGGGGTTGAGGCAAGAATGTCGAAGACATTTCCGCCGCGTCTCGCCCATGCCCATCGGGCGGCCAACGCCCGCACATTTTTTTCGGAATTGGAAAAGCGGCCAGGGTGGGCATCGATGGCCACGACGGAGAAAGAGAGGCCCGCCCTCGACATGACGGTGGGCGAGTCGTTCGCGCGGGCTTGCCACAAAAACCTTTGGGAGTATTTCGGGTGGGTCGAGCGGCTGCTGCCAAACAATGCCATCGGCCTGCAAAAAGCGCTGTACGTTTTGCGGCACCCAGGCACGACGCGGCACGAACGCGCGACAGCCGCTGCGGACGCAATCAGCGCAATCGTCGCGGTGCGGGCGCTCCTCGACACGAAACCGAAGACAGATCCAGTGGCCGCAACACTTCGAGATTTTGACCCTGCCGCATGTGCGTGCATTCGGCAGCTCGCACAGGAGCTCACTGAATACGCGGTGCCGGCAATGCTCCCTCCGAGCGAACAAGAGGCCGCAGACCTGCGGCTCGCGCTTTTGTTGGCGGCCGACATGCCCCCCGCGCTCGATGCGCACCAGCCCGTCGGCCAAAGCTACCAAGGGGCTTTGGTTGGCATGCCAACCCCGCCCCCCTTGGCGCTTGCGCCTCAAAACATGGAGCCGGCCGGCAATACAAAATTTATGTTGCCGGCGCATGGGCGGGGTGGTTCGCACCCTTGGCTCGCCGCGCTCGCGAACGACTTGCTGGACGAATACGGCGACCGCGAAGAAAGTTGTTCAGAGAGCGAGGATGGCGGCGAAGATGGCGTCAAGCCAAGCCAACTAGGCGGCAAAAAAGAAATCGAGTGAACTCGAGCCCCGGACCGGCAATATAAAATTTTATATTGCCGGCGCATCCTCTTCAATCTTTTGCGCGCCCCGCGGCTCAATACCTACCGGGGGGTGGGGCCAGAAGATTTTTATTCTCTGCGCGGCCTTCGCCACCATTTTTTGGGGCGCCTGCGGTGCCGCTCGGTTCCGGCTGTTCGCCAATGCTGCTGGTCTCGCAGTAGTAATGATACAGAGCGATGTACGTATTTGGGCTTTGCACGAAGGCGTTTGATTTTTGAGGGGTGGCGGCGTCGTTGAACAGATAGATTTGCGGGTTTCGCAGCGCATGCGTGACGTAGTGGCCGCCGCTCAGCGTGCCGCTGTGCAGGATTTGGGCGACCTGGCTGTATACGTGGAACCCGCCCCCAACCCGAGGAATTTCAAGTTTTGCTGGAATGAAGTGCTGCGTGCGGCTGCCGTAGATCCCGAACAGACAGACGATAATCTCTGGGACCATCGACAGCCGATATCGTCGGAAACTGATGACCGGCGCGGGCGTGCGGTCGTCAGCGCCCCGCTCCTGCTGCCCAGCTTTGGCACTGCATCGGTCGCACACATAACCGGTCAAGACGCTGTTGTGGGCAACGAGCGCGTCGGAGAAGTCTCCGACGGACTGTGGCTGCTTTTTCAGGTCTCGAAGGCAAAACATGTTCACGGCGACGCCATAGTCGTTTTCACGCGAAACAACCTGGCGGCAGCCCCCGCAATACACGGTGCACACGCATCGGTGTTGAAACAGACGGGTGATCGGGCTTTCCGACGCGCTGCCGGCGTTTTTTTCTGCGGGCTCCATCATGTCGAGCAAATGGACGAGAGCCTCGGAAGCGCTCTCCTGCGACAAGCCGAACTTCACCTTTGGGCGTCGCTGTTGGAGGTCTTGAACGAGCGCGGCGACGATTGCGGTCGAGTGCCACTCAATGTCGCGGTTGACTTGCTGGGCAGGTTTCGCTGCCTCCAGCGTCGCGTACGCCGAAACGAAGTTGAAGACCGCCGCGCCGGTCTTGGTGAGCTGGAGGTATTCTTTGTTCGCGAGAATGGCGCGGGTGAACGCCGTGCAACTCACGAGACCCTGGAGCAGCGCATTGAGGAAACAGCCATTGCCGGGGTTACGCAGAGGGAACGGTCCAGGCACGAAGGCCGGGGCGAATTTTTCGATCGCTGCCGCGGCCGTATTCCCGTTTTTTGTTGCGGTGTTTGTCACGAGTTGCCCGTCCATTGTTCTGGTTTGCTTTTGTCGCGCATGACCGATTCAAATCTGTTGCGGGCGCCCGTTGATGCCGCGCGATCGGCATCTGCGCGGACCAACCCGCCAAACTCAGGCGCAAGGGGGTTTACTCCCCTTGGTGCTCCTTGACATCCAAAAGGTCCAGTGACCAGCCCGCCAGCTTCTCTGAGCCGTTCGCGGCGAAGCAATATTTCCTGGGCGCCACTTCGACGTCGACAGAGCGGCCACGCAGGCGGCCGGCTTCTTGCAGCCAATGGCCCTTAAAAGATTCCCGGGGTTTCGCCGAAAATTCGCCGCGAACGCCCGTGTCGTCCACCGGCCATAGCCGATACGGTGCGCGGTCCTGCGAAGACGCAGACTTGGTAAGCTTTTCGAGGTCGAATGTGTCGGTTTTGGCGGAGATCAAAAATCTCAAATTACCGTAAGCATCGGGTACTGCCACGATGCACTGCCTAAGTGTTAACTTTGTGCGCTTCGGGTTTACGGCCATGACTGCTCTTGCCTTTGTCCGCCGTGCAACGCTTCAGAACCAAGTTTAATTCTTGGCGGATCCGCAGTGTCCGCAAAAAAACGCACCCCTCCCCACCAGCCCCACCAGCCCCATGATGCTGGCGACCATCGACTTAGTAGCGGCCGTCGGGCCACTGCTGCGAGCGATAGTATTCGTTCGGCGAGTGCGGGTCGAAGCCGTACTCCGTCATCCCTGGTGCAATCATCGCGTGATTCTCGGCGATAACACCGTGTATTTGCTGCAGCTCGCGCCCCATCTTGAGTCGAAGCAAACGCGCGAGATTTGTGATGAGGAAAAGGTTACGGACGATTTTGGTGTCGAAGCGGAGCTTTCCGATATCCTCGAGGCGTTGCTTGGTTGTGAGGTCGGGGAGCTTAACCTGTTCGATTACCGGGTTCAGGTTCGTTGCATCGGTCGGCCGGAAATAGGTCAGCCCCGCGCGGCCTTCCTGCATAAAGAACGCGCGTGCGGGAACGTTGCCAGACAAAACGTCCAAACCGTTGGCGGCGTTGCCACCAACGCCACTTTTGAGCGCCATGAAGAGGTTAACTAACCCAACCGGAGCCCCCACAAGGCGTGGGACCATGACATCTACCCCAGGAACCCCAACCGGGACGAAATAGCTATGGACCGTGGCGACGTCAACCACACCGCCCTCCAGATTCACCAGAATGCCGTTTAAAACTCCACGGAGCCTCGTGGCCTCGGTCGCGACGGCGTTGTACCCTGTGGTGTTTGCAGGTTGGCTCCCCCCCAGCACGGCGATCAATTGGTCGAAATACGCGACCAGGGTCCGAAGAGCGGCAACAACATCTGCTTGCATCGCGTTTACTGCGACGATGGCCGCAGCGTCCCCACCGGCGCCATCGCCTATGACGCCGCCAGCTCCGCGGGCGGCCGGCTCCGCGACGCTGTAGATGCTCACGACAAGCGCGTTCGCCGTGCTGACAATCGTATCCACGATTCCTTGCGCCCTACCTTCGCGGGTGTTATTCGTGCTGCCGCGAGCGAAACCTGAGCCAACACCAGGTCCGGCTTCGTCGAAGACGTCGGGGGTCTGGTAAATGGATCGGAACAGGACTTTGTTGAAGAGCTGGTCGCTAAGAAATTTTGGCCGGCCCATGCCGAGCGAGGCATCCCCCCGAAAGAGGCGCCCAATGAGGTCCGGCAGGATCTGGATGTCCGAGCCATAAAGACCGCGATCCACGATCGCATAGGGGTTGACGAGCAGTCTTAAGAACATCTCGCGCGAGTTTTTTGTCGTGGCCGCGTTAAGGCCCTCGATGTGAGAAACTGTGTCCCCATACATCGACACGGCATATTGCTCGAAGGTGTATGAGTAGTTGTATTCGTTCGCGAACGGGACTCCACGCATCAAGGCATGGACATTGATCGGCATAAGGCCGGTATCAATGATGTTCGCAATCCGTTCGCGCGCGCGGACGGAATCAGCGCCCTGGATATTCCTCAGAGCAGACGTGGCCCCACCAACGATGTCGGATATTTTTCGGGCCTCGTCGGCCTGATTCGAATTCTCCGCGACGCTCACGAGTTCTTGCGGAGACGCAGTGATCGAGTATGCGCCCGTTCTCTGACTGTTGGCCGGAAGCGGGTTCACAACGATTCCGCTTTCGACACGGCCGGCAACGAATGTGAACTGGACGCTCGCGAAGGTTCGTGTGGTCGAGAATTCTGAGCGGAAGCTTCGCGCGTCGACCGCGAAGCGCAGAAGCTGGAGCGCGCCCTGGAGGAAGCTTTGGAATTTTCCGGAATCGATTTGGTCTCTGCGGGTCGCGACCGCGTTGTACGCGGCAAGAATTGTGCGCACACCTGGCATTTGCTCCATGGTAACCGGGGTCGATCGATAAACGATCAGCCGGGTGCCGTAAAGTCTCTTAAATTCGGCGGTCCCTGCGCCGGCGTCTGGCGTGAGCCGGGCATCGGTCACGCGGCCATCCGCAGCCATCGAAACGTCGCCGAGCGTGAAGAGCGTCAGCGAGAAGGGCATCAGGGGGAGGGACCCATAGCGCGCGCGGTAAGACTCGATGAAGCCGTCCTGCGTTTGCATGAAAACCGGGTTATCTGCGAGCTCGCGAAGCACTTCAGTACTGGCATTCGAAAGGGCGTAGGCGCCGGCACTGATTGCGTCCGCAATGTTGACTAGCCTTTGTCTTGTCGTCGCGCTGTCTCCTGGGCCCCCCAGCACGTCCAACCCCACTGGCCCAGTAAGCTGTTGGGCCGCGGCGCCGTTTGCGCCGTCCACAGCCGCTCCGTTGGAGGCGGTATAGGCGAGGCGCGCACCGCCGCCGTCGATCGCGATGGCGACCTTCGCGGCGACAGCGCCTTCGTTGAGGGCGGCGGTCGTATGTGTCGCCGCGACGGAGGGGAAGCGGAGGTCGACTCCCGTTTTCTGCATGAACTGCTTGATGAAGTCGCATTTTGCGACGAGGAGGTCGAACATTTTTGCGAACGCGGGTAGGTAGCAGCGGAACGCCTCTTTTGTGTAAAGCGGCACGTCGACGAGGGTCCCAACGAGGTGGTTGTTAATGTTCGTCGCCGGGTTCACGTCGCGGGTCAGCCGCTGAAGAACGAGCGCAAGCGACTGAAACAAAACCGCGTCAGCTTTCGGAAAACCCAGAACGCCGAGGCCGACCCCAAGCTTGCCCGTGACGACCAGATCCGGGAACGCCTTCCCCGTTAGCGCCCCGTTCACCGACGCACTAGCCACGCCGTTCGCGAAGCCGTTCACCAAGTTTCCATAAATTTTGTCGCCGGATGCGGTGTCAAGGAGTCGCGTCAGATATTTTTCGATGAGCTGGTTGTAAAGGAAGAGAACCGAACGATACTGCGTGAAGCCGGCCTTGTCTTCGGCGAGCAGGAAACGCTCGGTGGCATTCGCGCCGACCATAACAGCGGGGGCCGCGGCGCCCGGAGCCATGTCTGTCCGCCTGGGACGGACAAGATTGCCGATGACGTCGTAGCCGTAAGGTATTCCGCCGGACACCCCAACCGATCGTGGCTGGTGGAACGCATTGTAGAACAGTAGTCCCGCGAAGGTTGGGCCGTAGTTCTCTACGTCCTCCGGAGCGCTCGCAACCGCGAGCGCCTGGCCGCGAGTGGCTACGTTTGCACCGCCCGCGGCCTGAAGGCGTGCAATGGTGAAATTCAGGCCGTTGCATTTTTTGTTTCCAACGAGGTGCACGAAGATTTCGTTTGTGGTGCGAGACATCCCGTCGAGAGTCAGCGCGCGCGCGGCAGGGTCGGATGGATCGCCGCCGCGGAAGATCACGTCAACGAGCCGCCTCTCGAGCCAAAAGATCGAGCCGATCGATTGCAGATCTTCGAAGCGCTTGACAACGTCTGCAGGCATGAAGGGGCGAAGAATGTCAAGGAAGTGTTTTGCATCTGCGAGGAGCGTTTCGCACGTGCTTCTTAGTTTCGAGAAGTCGAGCTGAAGCCGGGCCTCGGTGCCCTCCTCGCCCATTATGAACCGAACCCCGGCGAGATCGTGGGTCGCCCCCTGGAGAGCGAACATATTTTCGACAAACTCGCGCATCGCCCTCGGGTAATCGAGAACGTAGCGAACGAAATGGTCGATAGTCCGTTCGAGCTGAGCCGCATGGGCGGCTCGAGCGGGAGCATTGGCTTGATGATACGCCAGCGTCTCCCGCATCCACGTGTATAGATCGTCGCTTGTCACGCCGAAAGGAACCGCGCGCTCAGCAAACGAGACAGGTGCCCCGGGCCGGACCACCAGCGGCGTCCATCCAACTTGCCAGCCGGCGAAAGCCGTCACGTCAATGACGGCCGGCACCGCGCCCCCCGTGGCCAGGGCGAGAAGGCCCGTCCTCAGAACTTTTTCGGCCTCCTTGAGGTTGAGCCCCGCCAGAGTCGCCGCAAAGTTTCGTAGTAAGATCTCGATCGCACTGAGAATGTTCAGCGCGACCACGACCGTCTCGTGGAACATTAGCGCTTTGTCCGCGTCGAGGCCAACCACGCTCGTGCTCTGGATCAGCCTGTAAACAACTGCCAGCTTCGCTTCTTGGGTTTGGCTTCGGCCCATTTCGAGTTTCGCTTGCTGGATGAGCGGGGCGAACGAGGTCGATGTGAACGCGCTTTCTCTTTGATTGAAGACCTCCTCGATTTTCCTGCGGAAGGCCCGCAGCATTGCGAGTTTGCTACCAGCGCCGAAGTCCGTGTCAATTTCGAATTTTCCTTTGAGCTCGGGGAGGGCGCCAAGGACGTCCATCATGAAGCGATCTGATGGCGCTCGAAGGTGCGGGCTGGGTTCGTCCTCCTCCGGAAGGATCGCGTAGTTGGTGATATTATACTGGCCAAACGCGGCGGCACCGCGTCGCTGCGTCGCGACGAGCTGGGAGTATTTTTTCATCTCGCTCGTGAGTACGACCCCGTAGCGGCGGTTGATCTCGCGGATGAGCCCCTGCAATGCTTCGAGGTTTGCGTTCTCCCCGTGTGCGGAGCGGCTCTGCGTAAAGATCACGTTGATCTCCCTTGTGATTTCTCGAAGCTCGGTGTCGCTGTAAGTCCCGGTGAGCTCGTCTTCGGTTTTTTGGAAAATCAAGCGGATCAGGCCCGAATACGCGCCCTCGATCTCGGGGATCATCGCGATTTGCTGCGTGGCGGCAGAGGCCGGATTCCACAGAAGCCCCCGATAAAACTCGATGAAGCGGGGAAGACGGAAGTATAGCTCCGCGGCATCGGGGATGGCTTCGACGGCGCCGTCGGCACCACCGATGATCATTCTGACCGGAGTGAGCGCTGGGATCGGGGTCGGCCGCGCGAGAAGATCGAACACGCCGACGACGGTGAGAACTTTCGCGGCGATCGATTTGAGCGTGATTGCGAAGTACTTGTCTTCGACGTCAAAGTTTCCTTCCAAACCGGGGATGCAGGACCCGAAATAAACGCGCCCGTCCTGCGCGGCATCGCCGACGCCCGTTGGAACATCGGCGCCACCAATGCGGACAGGTATGTCCGCGGCGGGGGCCGCGGGAATGAGCCTGTGAGGCATCGCGAGCGAGAGGGCCGACCCTTTGAGGTAAGCGGTAAGTCCCTCGTAGATCTGGGCGGGCGACAAGAAGATTTTGGAGCGGATGTGTTGTCCCCCGAAAGTGTCGCCGATGCGCGCGAACGAGTTGATGAGGTTTTTGAGGGCCTGGAAGTTGTCAATCGCATCAGAAATGTAGCGGCGGATGTCTCCGACCCTTTTCGCCCCGTCACCAGGTGCCAAAGCGGGTCCGGCCTGGGTTGGCGCGAAGGAGAACTGGGGGACTCCGACTTGTTGCGGAGCGGCCGCCCGAGCAACGCGCGCGTAGTAGTGGTCGACGTTGCCTTCAGGGTGATCAACTCCGGAGGGGTCCGCAAGCTTGGCAGCTCCGGCGGGATTGAGAGTCGGCATCCGATCGAAAGCCTGCGCGAGCTTGTTGCCGGCCGTCTCCGAAAACCAACGCGCGATCTGGACGGTGCTCGCGCCGTCCAGGGATTTTTTCATTCCGAGGACAGCGTTGGGGTCGCGAACGATGCCATCCGTGAATTCTTTCAGGTAGAGGTCCACGGCTTGGAGGACTCGGTACAGGTCCATCTTTGTCCTGAAGACGTCCTCGATTTGTCGGCGAAGCGCGGCTTTCGATTCAGCGGTGCCCATCAGGGCCCCGAGGCTACCGGCGACCCCCGACGCGACATCGTCGAGGAGCGTTTTCTTTTCTCCGGCGAGGACCTTGAGTCGGGCAGCGACGGCATCGCCGAGAACCGAGGAATAGTCTTTACCGTATTCGTCGAGCTCCTTTTCGGCGACCTTCAGGTTTTGGCGCACGCGCGCGATGAAGTATTTTTGCTGGAATTCTGCGACGGCTTCGTCGAGAGTTAGCGTCGAACGGCTGATTTCCGGCTGAAGATCGTCGAGTTGGCCGCCCGTGAACTCGGCGCCATCGTCGTCGCCTCCGTACTTCTTGGCGATAAGGTCCGAAAAGAGCTTGATCGTGTTTTCGATCGTGCTGACTGCGGCTTTGATTTGCGCGAAGTATTGGGCGGACGCGCGATAGACGTCAAGTTCCACGATTGCGTCGACCGCGCGGCCAACCTGATACAGAGCCGAAAGGAAGCGTTCCTTTTTCTCGCGTGCGTCCGCGTCGAGGTAAAGACCAACAAGCGCGCTTTCGATCCGCGTGTCATCCTTCACGTCTTTCAGCCGGACGAGGGCGTCCCGTAAGGCTTCCGTGCGGTCGGTAAGCGGGATTTCCGTGCCGAGGCGCGAGGTGACCCCTTTCACCGCGGCAAGAAAGCTGTCGTAGTTTCGCGTGATCTTGCTGAGAAACTCCCTGATGATGATTTTGCGTTCAGCATCCTGCCGTTTCACACGGCGGTCGATCATGGAGATTTCATCCCCCCCGCGAATGCCTCGCGATTGCCCGCTGCCGGTGACCGAGCCGGTATCTTTTTTGAGCGCTTCGGCGAGCTCATCGCGGCGCTTGAAGTTTGTTCGCAGAACCTGGGCCCCTTCGAGAAAACCCCCGACGTCGCGGTCTTTGGCCCCCGCAAGCTTCTCGTCGATCAACAGCTCGAAATCCTGGAAATTGGGGCTCGCGAGGTAGTCTCTGACGCTGAGCCCGACCTTCTTTAGGGCGCGGTGGACCTGGTCGGCGGCGGCCGCCACGGTCCCGAAACCCGTGAACGCCAAGGCAATCGCATCAGAAGCGCCGCGGGTGCCCGGAACGATTCCGAGCCGGCGGATCCTGGCGTTCGCGTCTTCGTCGCTGAGGAGCGCGATGCGGAGCTCTTCTTTCGCCGGGCCGAGGCTCACGTTCAGGAGGTTTTTCAGCATTTCGTACTGCAGGATCCGCTCTTTTTCGGCGCGATCAAAGACTTCCTCGAGGCTCACCGCCTCGCGCTCGGCGTCGGGGCCGCCTTTCTCCTTGACCAGCTGAAGCATCCGCGCGCGCGCATTGTGCAGGATCTCCTGCAGGGCTTCGAGATTTCTCAGCACGCGCTGCAGGGATGCGTGTACTTCGAGGAATTCGAGGTTCACGCCGGCGGCGAACGATGACGCCCACTCCGCGACTTTCAAGCAGATCCCCTCGGGGCCAAGCGCGGGGTCAATGAGTGCGTCCTTCGGACCCGCGCCGGGTGTAAACGCGTCGTTCAAGGCTTTCGCGACCGCCTTGCAGATGGTTGATTGCGCTTTCGCATCGGCGGCGAACGATTTTCCTTTACGGGGGTCCGGGAGGGCTTGGCGGAGAATATCCGCGACGGTTTTCATGTCCGCGTCGGGATTCACGGCGATTCCTGCACTCTTGAGGGCTTCTGCGAGCTTTTTCACGACGCGCTCTTTCGTTTGGGCCGCAAGCGAGATCTCATAATCCTTGAGCTCGGTTGACGGTTCCCCGTCGCCATCGGCGCCGCCGCCGACGCCAAAATAGCTCCCGCCGGAAGTCCGCGAACCGCCGACGCCGAAGTAGCCCCCGCCGACGCCGAAGTAGCCTCCGCCCGTCGTGGGGCCATACATTTTCATCGCCCGGCGATAGGCGTTCATGGCGTTATTCGCGAGTGGCGCGACCGCCTGGGCGGTCTGGAGCGCCGAAGCGCCCAGCTGGCCGAGGGCTTGGTGTGCGCCTTGTACTTGCGTCGCAAACTGTTGTATCGAGGGGGGTAGCCCCGTTCCGGTGTCTTTCGATTCTGATGATCCCATTGCTGTGGCTCACGTGTTTGTGTTTCGGTGTCCGACGTGTGAGATTTCGTTTGCGGCTTGCAAGGTATACTGGCGCGCAAAAAACTCTAAGACAAAAATCGGCTGGCATCGCCATCAGATGGCCGGGTGCCTCATTGGACTCTGGTGCATTAATGCGGGCCGCGGTGTCACTTTTTCGCGAGCGTGAGCCGCACCTGCTCGAGTTCGTCCTCTGTCAGATTCGGGCGCGCGGTTGTCGAACGGATGTAGTTGTATGCCTTTTCCACGTTGGTCGCTTTATCTGAGGCGAAATCCGGAGCGGCGCCGTGTACCCGGATGTATTTCCGGACCAGGTCCGTAAGCGTGTCGATCTCGCTCCGTGCCGCGGACTTTTTGTTTTTCATCGGCGTCGGCAGCACCGACGCGAGCACCGGCTGTTTCGGCGCCGGCGTCGGTGCTGTCGACGGTGTCGAAACATTTCCGGAGCCGCCGAGGGCCCTCAGCCAAATTCCCGAGTTTTGGGAGTGCCCGTAGAGCCGCTCCGAAACTCCGGATTCGAACTTCCCGTTGTTGGTGGGTGCGCCCCCTCGGACTTCAGCTTGGGTTCGGCTCGCGGTTTCGCCGCGCGGGCCCTTGGCGAAACAAACTCCACCGTTTTTTCTGTTCGCGGCGGCCTCGTGCAACTCCGGCCAGCAGCCGGCCGCCGCGAAAGCCTCAACCCACAACTGTACGAGTTTCTCGCTCAGCGAATCGCCGGCCGCGGAGAGCCCAGACCCCGAGAACGCGAAGAATACCTTCTCGAGTGAGACGCCGAGGCCTTGCGCCGACGCAATCGCCGCGGCTTTTTGGATCCACGGGCCGAGCTGCGCCTCGGGTTCGCCGCTCGCAACGGAGGCGCAGGGGACATGCACCGTAAACCCTATCCAGTCGTCGGTCAGCCGCATTTCCAGCTGAGGCCTAAGCTTCGGATCAGAAGCGATTTCAAGCGTCATCGTGGCGATGCAGAGGTCGCGATTTCCTATCATAGCCCGCGCCATTACCTTTTTGTTATAGCCACAGGGTTTCAAATTGGGCCAACCCGGCCAACCCCGTTGATTCTGTAAAACCGCACGAAGCAATTTTTTGCTGCGCTCCGGAAGATTAGCTGGGCAAAGGGCGCGTCATCGCAAAACGGCAGGAATGAACAGAGTTCGTTCGTGCCGACGCCGGTCGGCGCGGACAGCGCCGCACTTATTTTCGGAGCCGGCAACGATTATTTGAGATTAGTATACCTCGGTTCACAATACCGACCGTCCAACCGACCAAGACAAAAAATGGCAACCAAGAAAAAGGCGGGCCAGTCAAAAAAGTACTGCCGAATCTTTCTCTACATCCAGGATGATTTGGATTCTGCGTTCGCGGGAGCGATTAGCCACCTGTGTCTCGAGGGCGCCCTGTCGCCAGGCCGGCGCGCCCCAGGGATCACCTTTCTGTACCCAGACGACGCGGCGTTCCGCTCCGAGATTATCGACAAGGCGTACAGCATGAGCGCCGACGAAGCGCTCAAGCTCATCAACTCGCTGATCATACCCGACATCGTCCGGACCGGCGAAGAATTCCGAAAACGTGATATCGGGAATCTTGCGGGCGTGAAGCTCGAGCCGAAGGCTGTCGACGGCAACCGCGTGACGCTCAAATCCGGGGCGGTGATTGAGCCCGATCCCGGCTTTTATACACTAGAAAACCGCGACAACATTGCCGTGTGGCGTTTGGTTTCCGGCCGCCCCCCGCTTGAGGGCGAAGCTTATAAGGCGCCCCGCAAAGGGATGAAGACCGGCGGAAACGACACGAACCAACGCCAGGCGCTCGCCCGAGCGGTCGAGCAAGACTTCGACGTATGCATGCGAGAGAACCGCTGCCGCACGCGCTTCCCGTATCTGGCGAAGGCCGTATCCCTCCTGAACTTCCTGAAGGCGCAGCAGCCTGCCACATTCGCGGCGGTCCACCCGATGATCGACCCGAACCCCGCCGTAACATTCTACCTGTTGCTCGAGCCGTACAAAACTGTGGGGAGCGATTATGTCCTCAGCGACGAGATCTTGTTTGGGGCGGACGGCTGGAAGGGGGCCGAAGTATTCGGGGATGCAGTCAGCGAGTACCTGGGCTTCTTCGCGCCCAACCCATCGGGCGCGCTCGCCTCGAAGGATTATCCACAGGTGATGGCGATGGCCGACACGCTGCGCCAACAGATCACAGGCGACGCCGGACAGATCAACAAAATCAACACGCCAAAAAAAGTCCGCGACGCCTACGAAAAACTCGCGAGCTCAAATTCGATCGCGGGCTTGGCGCCGATCTTTGACAAGAACACCCTTGTGATTCTGCCCGGTGTGAAAAAGCTCTGGCAGGACGAGTTTCGCCACGTGATCCACGCGCAGTTCGAATACATCCTCGCACTCCCCGACTATAACGCACCGGGTGCGATGGGGCGCTCGATGGGGACGAACGAGCTCGCGCAGCTTGTCGACCTTCTTCGGCTCACCTGGCCGGGGAACAACTACTCCGACGAGGCAGGGCTCGCTAATCTCAAGGAATTGCAAACGTTGGCGGTTCCGACGGATATGTTCCTCGCGCTGATGCGCTTCATCAACAGCTCCGACTTCTTATACATCCCGCCGACTAGCAACGGGGGCGCTATGAGCGGCGCGTTCCCCCTCGGAATGGCCGAGCCGTATAGCCGCAAAGCCTACATGAACCGCAGCCAGGCGGCGCTCGAAGGGCTGAGGCGCTGGGGCGCGATGGTGAATCCGATGGGCCTCGACCCAAGCGCAGTGCAGGCCGTGCTGACCTACGCAAAAATGCATGGCGGCCTTCCACCGGCCCTGCAGGCCTTCGCAGCGAAATAATCGGGCAGGCGCCCAAATTATTAAAGAACTTCGTTCCTTGGCCGCAAGACGCGAGCGTTTTCGCATTTTTTGACGCGCAAAATTGAAGCCGGTCGCGTAGACGCACAACCGCGTTCGCATGCTTATACCGATTCTTTGCCCAACTTGTGGCGGGTCGATCGGCCACATCGCGACAATCTTCCGGAAAATCCGCCGAGACAAAGCGCAGGCGCAGTTGAACAAAACCGGGACGCTGCCGCAGCACGCAATGGTCGACGGGACCCTCGAGATTGACATGACCGATACCATCGTGCGGCTTGGGATCACCGCCGACTGCTGTCGCGGACATCTCGCGACCGCGATGGACATCCGTGACTATTACTGAGACCGGAGCAACGGCCAGAACAGCTTTGTTGTTCGTTGATCGCCGATCGGCGACATGCCGGCGTGCGACATGTTTTTTTTCGCCAGGCAAGCCTGGCGGGCGATGCCCGCCACCCAAATTTGAAAGGGCATATTAGAGCGGTACAGCACCGTAAATCCTCTACAGGAACGACGCAAAAAACAAGAACCTTCAAGAAAGCTCAAGAAAGCTCAGAACGAACATGGCAGCAAACAATGGAAAAGAAAAGACTTCAAGAGACCCAATCTTCGACGTTAAAACACTCGTCGCCGCACTCGATGAAGCCCACCTGGCCTATACGACTGCGCTCGAAAAGTGCGAGGAGGGCAAAGAGCCCGATAGCCGCTGGTACAAAAACATCCTATGGGCCGAGTGGAGTCAAAACAAACCTGGGGCGAACTCGACGCAAAGAATCCCGATCATGTGCCGTCTCGGCTCGGTAGAGGGCCGGCTCGTGGTGAAAGCGTTCGGCGAGAAGCACACGGGCCGCATCGACCCGCTGCTCGAAGAAGATGTCGCGAAGATCAACGCAGAGCTCAAGGGCCGCAGCTTCTCCGTCAAGGCTCGCACCAAGGAGCCAGCAATCCAGATCCAAAAATACACCGTCCCGGTGCCGACCGAAGCCGATGGCGTCACCGTCGCAAAGGACGAAACGGGCAAAGCCAAGTATCCTGGCGACGACAAGATAAGCATGTACTACCGCTTCGCGGAACACCTCGAGACCTTTCTGGTCACCGAGTACGAGATCCATACGGATCCGGAGTTCAAGGGTCCTGGCCGGCTTGTGGCCTCGGTCAACGTTGCCACGCGTAAGAAAGGCGATAAGGCGGCCACACCGTCCGTCGCCCCGATCGCTGGGACGATCACCGTGCCGAGCTTGAAGCTCGCATCCCCGACACAGCGAGTAATCAGCATCGAAAGCATCAAGAACGCCGGGAAAGATCTGCCAAACCCGATGACCCGCATAACGATGAAGTTCAACAAGGACACGCTCAAGCCACAAGGCTTCGTGATCCACAACATGGACAAACGGTTTTACAACCCCGAGAAAAAGCGATATGACTACGAGCTCGCGACGGTCGAAGTCAACGGGAAGCAAATCCCCATCGACTCCACAAACATCCATGCCTTCCTACTTTCCGGTTCGAAGGTCGACGTGATCGTCAACGCCGACAGCATATGCTCGTCAAACCTGGGGATCAGCATTCCGATCCAGGCGAAGCTGGTCGTGGCATCCGCCGCGAGCAGACAAAAAATCGGAACCGACGATCTGTATGGGGAGGAAGAGGAGGAAGAGGAGGACGAGGATGAAGGCGAAGGCCCGGTAAGCAACGGCAAGCCAGAGCCCAGCAGCCCAGCACCGGCGGAACCAGCGGCGCCTGCAAAGGTGGTATTGCCGGCCACGGCGGCCAAGCCGGCAGTGGCACCCAAGCCGGCAGCGGCACCCAAGCCAGCAGCCACCGAAGCACCGAAACTGGCGCCACCGAAGTCGGGTCCGACAGATGAAAACATCACGGACCTGCTGAATGACCTCGGGTCGCTCTAAGGTTGAGCCGCGGCAAAACGCGAGATAACGACGCGGCAGCAGGGCCTTGCCCGGCTGCACCTTTTTTTGCAGGTATACCACCATGCCACGGGCCCCACAAACCGCGCGAGGCAAACAGCGGCCCAAGAAACACCGGGGTGCGCGCCGATCCCGAGCGAAACGCCCAGCAGCAACTGCGCCGGGAACGCCACGAAAGCCGAAAGTAACAAAACCGCCCTCGCGGCGCGCGCCGGCCAAGCCTGCGGCGATCCGCGCACTGGCGGGTGTGATCGGCCGGAGCGGCGAGGGGCGGCGCCTCGCCGCGAGGCTTTACGCCCAAGGCGCAAAAAAGCCCGCCGACCTCCGAAAACAACAATTCCTTTCCCAGCTGCCACGAGATTCTCGCGCGGCGGTCGTGTGGCGCCCGGTAAAGGCGCTAAGGCGCGAGGTGGCAGACCAGATTTCATCGCTGCTCCAGACGGGCCTTGGGTTTTGTCGGCAGGAAGCGGGGCCAACCCAGGCGGCAAACTGTGTACGGTATCGGGTCCTGCCGGTCGGCAGCATCCGCCGGCGCAGGCCAACGCACAAGGATCTGGATTTTCTTGTCGTGGTGCCTTCTGTCGCCGCGGCGGAGCATGCAGCCGTGCGGCTCCCTTCGGTGCCGGGGCCAAAAGCCGCGATCGTCGACACCTATCTCCGGGGGCCGCGGCGGCGATCCATGATCCTCGCGTACCGCGCGCCGGGAACAAAAAAAGCGAAACACTACCGCGTCGACCTGTTCCTCACGACCGCAAAGGAGCTGCCGTACGCCCTATTCCACTTCACTGGGAATAAACGCTATAACATTCGTACTCGAGCTTTAGCGAAGAAAAAAGGATGGCGTCTCAACCAATATGGGCTTTACGACGCCATCACCGGCCAACCCGTGCGAGGTTCGACCGAAATCCGAACCGAACAAGAACTCGCGAAGTTTCTTGGCGTTTCCTACCGCGAACCGACGAACCGGGAGCGGTAAAACCGGCCCACGGTCGCCCCGTTTTTTTCGCAAGAATAGCGCACAACCGCCGGGGCGATGGAACCTCAAACAACAATTCTTGTCATCCTTGCGCTCTGCATCACCCTCCTCGTTTTGATTTTCGCGGTCGGCTATTCTGCCGGGGTTGCGCACGCAAAAAAACCGGGGAGGACCCCCGCCGGCGCAAAAAAACCGGAAAGTCCGATGGAGTTTTATCCGGCGCGCACTTAGGGTGGCGGCTCAAGGGGTCTATAGACCCTCTTGTGGCCGCGACATCTAAAGCGAGTCAAGGATGTCGTCGACGGACACCGTGTTTTCGCGCACGAACTTCTCGTCGACAAAGACCGGGTTGTAGAGGGTGCCAAGCCGCGGAACGGTGCCCATCATCATCGGGCCGGCGACCCCCGAGACGTGGCTGATGGGGCCGTTAAGCGCGGCCTCTGTCAACGTTTGGATCGGGGCGGCATTAGCCATTCGAAGAAGAATGTTGTTGTGTTCGCGGGCGTTCAGCCCGGCCCGTTCGAGCGGGCTAACATAGCCCAGTCGGGTCATTTCTTCGGCGTAAACCATCAGGTGCCTGGGGTTCGGCGCGCTGTCCTCCATGAACGTTTGGGTCTCCCGGATGATTTTGGTCCGAGCGGCCTCGATGCCGAAGATCCGGCAGGTGTCGCCGATCGACGAGCTGACGACGGAAAGGGGGTCAACCGCGGTGTTCGCGAGGACGCCGTAGATGTTCGTCCCGATCGTCTTCACCGCGTACAAGTCGGCGGCCTTCACGAGGGCGTCGTCGGGCCCGACGACGTGGCGGACGATTTTCTTCACCTCGGCGACGAGGACGCCCTTGACACCCCTGACGGGCGTTTCGAGGACGCGCTCGAGGATTTCCCGCACCTTGGTTTCGTCTTCAGCGCCCCGCCGAAACTGGACGCTGCGAAGGTGCATGCGGATGACGACGGACGGGACGCTTTCAGGCGTATGCACGATGAACATCGCGGGGTGCGCGGCGCGGAGACGGACGACGATGGTCTCTAGGCTCACGCGCTTGAGGACGAGCGCCTGCTTGTCGAGCACGAAACGGAAGCACCAGTGGGTGAGGTCTGTGGGCGGGCGCAGCAGGGGGTGGTTCCGCTCGAACTCCTCGACCCACGCTTTGTCCTGGACGAAAGGCGGGTAGATTGGGCGGCCGTACGGCTCGAAGAGGATGTCGTGCGACTGCTTGACGTTTTCGAGAGTCATGTATTCGATGCTGTTTGCGACGAGCTGGACCCGCGCCTGGTCGCGCTCGAACTCGGGCAGGACCCGCAGGAGCATCGAGGGCGACTTTTCCTCTTCGACCGGCCGCGCGCCGTAGATTTCGCCGACGCGGATCAGTCCGGATTTGTTGGTCCCCTCCTTTACCGAGCGGTGGTGCGAGTCGAGCATGTACTGCGTAAGCGGCTCGGCGATCGCCTGGGCAGCGAGGATGCCCGCCGCTGAGCCGTACTCGATCAACGCTGTGCCGTAGCCGTGGAGGATCGAGTCGATGACGAACGTGAGCTGCGCGTCACTCAGCTTCATCAGGAGCGGCGGGGCGAGCTCGGCGCGCACCTGCATCACCATCAAGAACGAGGCCGCGCGGATATGCCCGGGGACGGGGGCGCGCCGGCGCTCCTGGATATCGTTGAGGTGGCAGTAGGGGAGCCTGCGGCACAGGTCGGTGACCCGGGCGAGGCGCCGCAGAAGCATGTCGGCGCTCGGCGGCGGGTTGTGTGCAGAGCCAGACGGCGAAGCGCGGCGGCGCTCGGTGATGAAGACACCGCGCAGGATCCGCGAAACGTTGACCGGCATCAGCAGCTCGGTCGGGAGTGTCTTGTTGGAGTCGCTGTTCTCGATCCGCAGGAAGCAGTGCCTGAACGCCGCGCGGTCCTCGACGAGTTCATCGAAGTGCGCATCGACGGAGGTTTGTAGGCTCTCGAGCTCCGCCGCCGTACCGGCGAGGCCAGCGCTTTTTGCGTCAAGCCAGAACTCCTCGCGAAGCTTGGCGAGGCCGGGAAGGATCGTACGAAACCTGACCAGTTCGAGGTTCCGGGGGTCGACCCCGTCTTCGCCGTAGACGAACTGCACAATCTTTGTGTCTTTCATGCAGCGCCGCAGGTTATCGACGACGGTCGACTGGTTCCCCATCACACCTTTGCGCATGAAGTAGCCGGTTGACGCGGTCGACAGCGCCTTGTTGATGAGGTCGAAGCGCCCATTCATGTCAGCGAAGATAAACTCCGGCGAGGTCATTCCGTTCATGTACGAGTTGGTGACGAAGCCGTACGCAAGCGGGGAGAGCGCGTACCGCGGGAAGTAGGCGAGGGTCCGGCGGAAGCCAAACTGCTCGCCGATCCGCTCGCCGTTGATCGCGATCTGGCCGATGTTCGCCATAATGTGAAGGATGTTCGGGTTCGAGCCCTTGGAGCCGACCGCGACCATCTGGGTGAGCCCGTTCGAGTCGAAGTTGATGGATTCGAGGATCCAGCGCATCCGCGCGCTGTCGTCAATCTTGAGGGCCTCGCGCTGCAGCTTTTCGTAGTACTCGCGGACGGTCATCCCGATCGGCGGGATGATCTTGCCCTGGATGAGCCGCTGCGTGATGAGGTCGGCCTCCAGCAGCACGCCCGAGACAAGCTTCTGGAGCTCGACGCGCGCCTCGGGCGTGACGACGAGGTCGCAGGTGCCGACCGTGAAGCCCTCGAGGTCGAGGAAATCGACGGCGAGCTGCTGCAGGGCGAAGATCAGGTCGAGGGCGCGCTGCTCGCCGAAGCTCCTGGCGACGAGGTGGAAGATGCCGCCGGCGGCTTTCGCGCCGACGGCCTTTTTGTCGAGCACGCCGCGGAGGAGCCGCCCCTCCTCGATCTCGACGTGGATCTCGTCGGGGTCGTAGTTGACGTAGGGGGAGTAGACCTCGGTAAAGAAGCTCGGCGGCCGCGAGTAGTTGATCGGGGCGTGCTTCTCGAGGATGAGGCTCACGAGCTCGCGCCCGGTGAAGAGCCGATCGGGCCCGACGCCGCCGAAGCTCGGTGGATCGAGCCCGGTCGCGCGCAGGAGCCACATCGCGCGTTCTTTGTTGATCCGGACCGCGCTCCGCGTGAGCCGGAAGAGGCCGAGGATGGCGTCCTGGACCTCGCCGTTGACGGGGCCCGAGGTCTTGGTCGAGATGAACCAGTTCGCCATCGCCGACATGTACCGCGCCTCGGCCTGCGACATCGGGCCGTGGGGCACCCAGAGGTTCATCGCGTCCCCGTCGAAGTCCGCGTTGTAGTTCTCGCACGACGAGACGTTGTGCTGGAACGTGTGGACGTTCGGGTCGGTGAGGACCTTCACGCGGTGGACGCCGATCGACGAGCGCTCGAGCGTCGGCTGCCGGTTGTAGAACGCGGGGTCGCCGTCGACGACGTCGCGGTAGAGGACGTCGCCGGGCTCGAGGAAGTCGCGGCGGAGGCCCTCGACGTCGTGCATGTCGCCGGTCGCGCGCTTCAAGACGCGCGTGCTGCCGGGGTATTGCCGGCGGCCGTTGAGGAAGAACGGCATCAGCCGGTCAATGTTGTACGCCTGGACGGTCTCGGCGACCTGGAGCGTGCGCGCGGTCGCGAGCGGGATCCCGACCTCGTCGAGTCGGAGCCGGGTGTTCCCGGAGATCGTCGTGCGGCTGATGTAGAACACGCGCGCGCCGAGGAGGTCCGTGCGGATCCGCCCCTTCTTTCGCGGGAGCCGGCGCAGTATCGCGGGGGCCGGCTTCGAGCCGACAAGAATCCCGCGGCGGCCGCTGCCTCCCTGCGTCACGGACGTGCTCCCGGAGCCGAGGATGAGATCATAGTAGATCTGCTCGAGCGTGGTGAGGCTTTTGTCGAGATCCGAGTCGCGCTCGATCGTCTCCGGCATTGCTTCGGGAAGGAGCCCGTTGCGCTTGACGAGGTGCTGCAGCATGTTCGTGACGTCGTTGTACGACGAGCTCATGTGGGACGCGCCGACGTTACGCACGCCGGGCCGGATCGTCACCGGCGGAATCTGCACGACGTCGAGGTACAGCTTTCGCGGATGGGCGTCGAGGAGCTTGCCGAGGGCTTCAACGGTCGCGTCGGAAACGCGCTGAAACGCCTTCGCAATCGCGGCGGGGTACAGCTTCCGCCCTTCTTTCTTTGCGTCGCGGGCGGCGGGCGGCGTCTCCCAGAAGCTGATGTAGTCCTCGTCGTCCTTCACGATTTTCGGGTGGATGGTGCCGCAGCGGCGGCATTTGTGCCCCTCGGTCGACATGTTCGCCGCCTCCGCGAAGCGCCTTGAAGCCGGAAGGGCTTCGAGCTTCTGCATGTCGACGACGGGCGCGCCGCACGAAAGGCACACGATCCGCAGCCATCGGCGGATCTCGTTGATCGCGATCGGCTGTGGCACCGGCGCGCGCAGCCGGAGACTTCCCGGGTGGCCGGGGCACGGCTTTTTTTCCTGCATGCAGGACGCGCAGCGATAGTGGTGGTCGATCGTTCCCAAGCGGATGTCGTGGACTCCACCGTCGACGGGGCGCGGACCGTTGAAAAGCTCGTAGCTCACGACGTTCACGACGCTGCGCCGGGTGTGGTCCTCGCTGCCGTGCAGCCCGAACTGGACCGCGGTAATTTCGCAAATTCCTGGGGTGCTCATCTTCGACGGTTTCGTGTGGTGAGGAAACGGTGGTTAATCTTCGGCGCCGCGGCGAAAAGGTATATCAGGGCCTCCCCAGTCTTCAAAAGTGCGTTAAAAATAACGCCCGGTTTGGGCGTGCGCGCAAGGATGCCGAAGACATTGGGCCTAGGACCCCCCTTTGCCGTCCACGGCGGCCCCGTTCCGGCCGGTAGCGCCGGGCAGGGTTATTTTTGCGGGCTTTGCGAGCTTCACGTCGGGGGGCGGTTTTATTTTCGGTCTGTGCGGTGGCGATTGCGGCGGGGCGTATGCGAGGCCGCAGTCGAGGTACACCTTCCGCACCGGGTCCTTGTCGGGTCCGGACTCGTAGGTGCGGAAGGCGAGCGCCTTCGCGCGCAGTGGCTTGCCCGAGATATTCGACCGTTCCTGGTATTCGACGGTCAGCGGGAGCCCCTTGATGTCGCGCTCAAAGACCGTGATTTTTGCGCTGGGGCGCCGCGGGTCGGGGACCTCTTGCCGCAAGCAGTCGAACAGCTTTTTCTGATCCGGCAGGTTCATATTTTTCGGGACGACGTGGAACGTTTTGTCCGCCGGATTGACAAGATGCTCGGGGTCGACCTCGCAGATCCACACGATGGCGCCAACAGCTTTCCCTTTTTCGCCGGAGGTGAACCCGACGCACTCGAATTCGTCGTCGAGGATGGGCTTGATTTTTAGCACGTTCGCGCTGTGGTAGTTGTTGAACGAATAGGTGTAGCCCGCCCGCGCCTTTCGTGCGACCGCGCCCTCGAACCCCTCGGCGAGGGCCTTTCGCGCGATTGCTTCCAGTTCTTCGTTCGACGATACGGCCATGATCGGAACCCGAACAACGTGCGGATGCTCGATGTGCGCGGCTTTGGCCGCCTGGAACAGCGCCGAAAGATACGCTTGCCGGTCCCGGCTCGACATGTCGAGTCCTTGGGCTTTTGCCCCGGGAAAGAAGACATCAAAGACATGGAATTCGAGGGTCCCTTCTTCGCCAGTTTTCCGGGCTTGGCCCGAAATCCAGTTCAGCGGCTTGCCGTGGAGGTAGATCTCGCCGTCCAGATAGGCGCCCGGAAGATCCAGCGTGCCGAGGTATTTTGTCTCATCGCCGGCGGCGATGCCGTAGCCGGGCTTTCCGCGACTGATCTCTAGGCTGGGCGCCGCTTGAAGCATCTGTTTGAGTTCTTCGCGGATGTGGTCGAGGCCCGGGTAGAGGCCTCCGGTCCGGGAATAAAGGACGACGTCCGTGTCGTCCCAGTCGTCGGTCGGAGACGTAAGGTAGGCGACGACGCGCACACCGTTGAGCTTGACCTGTGCGTCGACTCCATCGACGAAGTCTTGGCGCGTCAGAGTTGCGTCCCGTGACTCGCCTGGCTTTTTTAGGAGCATCGGGGGCGGACGTTCAGGGGTTTCAGTCATCTTTGTTGCGTCGGCTGTGCCTGGGTGGGCGTCGCTTGCCTCGAGCGGTTTTGTTGTTTTGTCTGTGATGGGTTTGTGCGCGGCCGCCGGCCGCGCGTCCGCGCGTTTCTTTTGGTGGTTATACATTCCGAGAGCGTCGCGCAGGGCCTGGGTCAGCACATTGGTGCCGCGTTTGCCTGTTTTGACGTAGTGCGGGACAACGTCGCGGACCTTTCCCCCTCCCTCCTGCACACCTTCAACCTCGATCATACCATAGTGGTCCGTAAGCTCGGGCACGGGCTGCTTAAGCATCCAATCCATGATTTTTACTGGCTTGGCCTCCCCCTGTGTGTCGTCGGGCTCGGGCGCCTTCACAAGCCGTACATGAAGGGTCCAGCTCAGCCGGGCCCCGCGAACATTCCGCGTCGAGATCGTCGGAAAGACGAACTCCTTGCGGTCGCTGGTAAAGCCACCGGGGACCGTGCCGTCCTCGATCGCCTTGAACATGTCCTTCACGTGGAGGGAGACAGATGCCATTTTCCTGTGCATCTGAAGCGATTCAATTGAGAGCGTGGTGTCAGAGAAACTCAAAAACATCAAGGTTGTTCCACCCTCCGGTTGGGCCCCTCCAACGCAAATTTGAACTCAAAGCGCAGCGGAAATGGTAAATCGCCCCAGTGCAAATCCCTCGCAATGGAAACTGACAGCCGCCAAGCAAACACGGACATTGTCACGCAATACCGCCGGCTGGCCGGAAGCCAGCCAACCCGGCCAGAAGGAAAAACCACTTCACAGGAAGGCCGAAAACATTCGACGCCCCAGTTGGCACCGGCGACGCTCGAGCTCGAAATCCGCTTCCAGGCAGTCGACTTCGAAAGCTTCCGCAAGGTCCTCGCGGCCGCGAACGTAGGAAAAATCGGCCAGCCCTTGGTTGGTTCGGAAGCAGGCGCGGTCAGCCACACGATCAATACGATCCGAGAGCAGCAGCGCCCTGGCGGGCGCCGAGAAGGCGGCGGTCGCCCGCTCCGGAATGTCCAGATCCGCCAGATAACCTACGAGAACGGGGCAAAGACCGCCGACACATTTTTCACGAAACACCAGCTGGTGCCCCCTCAGCGGGTTTCGCACCAGTTCGCGCTGGCGTATAATGTGACGCTCTCCGAAGAAAGGCCGAGCAAGACAGGATTCAGCGCCGACGAAGGGGCCGTGATCCGGATCCGTGCCCGAGCGTCGTTTCCGATCACCATGGCGGGGATTTCTGGCCACCCGCTGCGCTGGCGCCTCGATCTCACGATCATTCGGCAGCTTACCTCGGCGGATGCCGCAGCGTCGATCCACACGATTGTCGACGCCATGTTTCGGCGGCGCGTCGCGATGACGCCGGCGAACATGTTGCAGCTCCTCGAGCTCGAAAACAACGAGGCGACGCAGCGCCTCTACCAGTACGAGATCGAGGCCGAGTATCTCGGGGGTGCCGAAGCGCTCGAAAAGCCTGGGAGCGTGTCAAGGATGTCCTCGACATCCTTGCAACCTGGGGGGGTGGAAAAAAACGGGCCGACACTGTTGGCCCGTGATTTCGGCGAGCTCGAGCCGGCTGGCGACCCGATCCGCAGCGCGGACATTACCGCGATGGCGGACGCCGTGCTCCACCACATTAGTCCAGAATACCTCGAGGAATCGGCGTATCAGGCCGAGGTCTACCGGATCGCGAGCCACATCATCACGTCCACGAGCCTTCTCGAGCAGTTCCGGCACAAGCTCGGGCTCAAGGATTTGCTTCCGCCGGTTGTCCCCCTTACGCGCGCGGAGTACTTTGACATCTTTCCGCCGGCGGGCCACTACCTCACGGATAAAGCCGACGGCGTCCGTGCCGTGGCCTATCTCGGCGGTGAAGGGCGCTGTATCGTGCTCGCGGACAAGAGGTACGACTTCGCGGTCCCCAACGAGCAGAAACTGCGTCGCGACCGCAACGGCGCCTCCGCGATTACCCTCGTCGAGGGCGAGCTCGTGTTGCATCGGCGCGCGCCACGGGCCAACAAAAACATCAACCACGCCAACCCGGCCTCGGCAGCTCCGAAAGCGGAAACAAAAAAAACCGGAGAACCGCCCGAAAGTGGCGCGCGGGGGGCGATGACATTCTACGCGTTCGACGTTCTCGTCGTCGCGGGAGAAAACCTCGTTGAGGCGGCGTTCGAGGCCCGGCTCGAAGCGATGCCGGTCGCGCTGTCGCTTCTCCAAGGAGCCGCAGGTTCGGAAATTGCCTTCGCCGCAAAAACCTATGTGCATCTCGGGGCGACGCCGCAGGCCATCCACGACGCGGTCCGCGAGCTCACGCAGCGCGAGCAGCCCTACGAAACCGACGGGCTGATCCTCGTCGAGCCGGGCAAGCCCTATCGCGACACGGTGACCCGCAAATGGAAGCCAATCGAGCATATGACAATTGACTTCCTCGCACGCCGCGCGCCGCGCAGCGTCATCGCGGCCGGGAAAGCACCGTTCACCGATAAGCCCGGCCACAAGCTATACTTCCTATTCGTCGGGATCACACCCGAAGATTTCAACGCATTGGGCCTCCAGCACTGCCCCGGCTACCAGGATCTGTTCGGCGGCGGTCGCCAAACGCGGGACGACCGTTGGAACACCGGCAGCTACTTTCCGATCCAGTTCTCTCCGTCAGACGCCCCGCACGCGTACCTCTACCAGCATCCGGACGGTTCTACCTTCGGCGATATCGACCAGCAGGTGGTCGAGGCCCGATGCCGCGGTGGGTGTGACGCGGCAGGCAGCGCGCTGCTCGTCGACTGGGAGCTCGTACGCACGCGGGAAGACCGGCGGCGCGAGCTTCTTGCGCGGCGCTACTTCGGAAACAATTTCCGCATCGCCGAGCTGACCTGGATAAACTACCTGTCGGTGTTCCGCCTCGAAGAACTGTGGGAGGGGCCCGAGATGGGCTACTTCCGCGAAGCAAAATCCGGCGCGTATCGTGCCCAAACCGCGGTCGTTTCGTTCGTGAAAACGAGGGGAATCGCGGAGCTCGCGCACGCGCGCTGCGTGATCGACTACGCAATCGGCCACGGCCAGGACCTTGGCCGCTACTTCGACGCTGGAATCCACCAGCTCATCGGCGTTGATCGCGACCGCGCAGCGCTGATGGAGCTCGTCAAACGGAAATGGACCTTTGCGAAACAAATCCGGGGTCCCGGGCGGCACCGGACGGCCGCGAGCGGCGCGCCCCACAAAATCAAGGGAACCGCGGTGCATGTCCTCGCCGCGGATCTCCTCGAGCCCTTCGGGGCGACAATCGAAAAAGTTAAGCGCGCGGGCATGCCCGAAGCGGGCGCCGACGCGGTCGTCTGCAACCTTGCGGTCCACTATTTCGCGGAAGAGCCCGCGGCGCTGAAAAACTTCGTCGTTCTGTGCCGCTCGTCGGTGCGGATCGGCGGCAGCGTCCGCCTGACGACAATGGCTGGGGATCGCGTGCACGCGCTGTTGCAGGCCGAAAAGGTCCAAGACGGTGGCACGTGGGATGCTCGGGACGGCGAAGCCCTGAAGTACTCCATTCGGCGCTTGTATGCGAGCCAGGAACTTGCGCCAACCGGGCAGCGGATCGGCGTGCTGCTCCCCTTCAGCAGCGGACAGTATTACGACGAATACCTTGTTAATCTTGAGTATCTCACGAAGCTGTTCGCCGAACGCGGCTTTCATCGCGCGTCCTTCACCACGCTCGATGCGTTTCTTTCCGAGTTCGGAGCGCGCGAGCCGAATCTCGCGCATCAGCTGACGGCCGCCGACAAACACTATCTTGGCCTTTATTGCGAGCTCGTCTTCACCCGTGAAAAATAGGGTCGAAAGCCGCGTCAACACTTGGCCGCATTTTTGTTTTTGCGCCTCACACGAACGGTCCAGTCCGCGGACCGTATCGCCGATACTCCTCGCCTCTGTGGTCGCGGATTCGGTCGAGAGGCCAGCGGCGAACATGATTGTCGAGCTCGCGGCCGGCAGTTCCGAGATTTTCCTCGATGTCGTAATCATAGCCTTCACGTCCTCCTTTCTGCCAGAAAGGCGGCGAAGTCCATCGCATCAGGCGCGTCCCACCGTTATCTTGCCAGCTGTCCCCCCACGCGTACAGATTCCCATACGCGACCCCGACGGTCTCTGGAGCACCAATCGAGGTTTCGGTCGGAACCTTGTCGTCGCCCCAGTATTCCGCGACAGCTTGTTCGGGGGTCCGGTTAGGGTCTCCTGCGTCCCATGGGCCTTCCTCTTCGTCGTATTGTGGATCGGGGTCCGGGACTCCGCGAAAACGTCCCTCGCGGTCGAGGCGGAGCGGGCGAAGCTGCGAGTGTTGGCTGTCTCTCGTGGCTCGAGGACCAGACCAAGGCGCGACGAGAGGAACTGCCGCTTTTTTGGTTCCAAGGCGCGGGATGTCAACAAAGGACCCGCTCGCTCCGGTGCCCTTTGCCGGTCGAGCGGCTTCGTCGTTTTTGCTACCGAACAACTCTCGCACCCCGGGCATTTTTGATGCCTTTGGCGGGCGGGGGGGGCGCCGGTGGTCCGGTTGGGGGGGGAGGACTCTCCAAGCCGTCGACTCCGTTTGGTCCTCACGGAGCTCATACAGCGGCCCCGGGCCGTTAAGATGCTCAAGACCGGGCGGGCGCAGAGAATCCGCAACAAACATTCGCATATGGTAGGGTTCGTCGTCGTCGGCCACCGCGTCGTGGGGCGTCACCGGGTCGATGAGCGCCGCATGGTCGTGGAGGGTGCGCATCCGATACTGGATGAACGCGAGGTTGAGCCGGCGCAGCTCCGCCCACAAATCCATCGCAGGGCGCAGGCCGCCCCTCTGCGCGATCGGATCGAACTGCAGAACCTCGAGCGCAGGCCCCTGATCCATCGAGTACGTGTAGACCGCGTCGTGCAGCGTGGAAAGCGTAAAATCTCGCAGCCGACCCCTTGGCACCTTGCGTGCGAAAAAGCCGTACAGGTACTCGAGATTGCGCGGGCCACGGAAAACCGTGAGGACTCGATCTCTGAAACGCTTCGGCGTCCGTGCGTCTTCTCGGCCGACCCATACCGTGTCGAGGGGCGGCAGCTCCCGCGCACGCCGGCCATACGGTGGGTCATCGTACGCGTCCCAGCGGCTGTCGGGCTCGGGAAAAACATCGACGTCGGGCCCGTGGGCGATCGCCGGATAGTCTTCGAGCGGTTCAAATTCTTCCATCGGTGCTTGAATGCGCGCGAGAACAAATGCCGCTTATTCGTGGGGGCAAAGTCGGATGCCTTTGTTGATTTGGCCGAGCGCATCAACAAAGTTGATACGTTCGTTGGCGCTTTGCGCGGCGCAGGGCGCCCGTCCGGTAAATGGCCCACCGCGCCGCAGAGCGAATCAAGTTGAAGTCACGGTGCCCAAGGCATTAGCTGAATTGGGTGAAACGGAAATGAGGGCCACGGACCAGAAAAGCGACCAAATTCCGGACAATATGCGGATTGACGTGCCCCGTATTGGTCAGGTGGGTATAAGAGCCCCCCCTTTCGCACCAGATCCTTTTGGTGGCCCACCCGGACTTGCGATGTGGCCTAACCCCGCGCACAGAAAGGCGGCTCTGTACGAGGCCCCGCGCCGCCAACGCGGCCCAATTTTGGCCGCACGACCCCCGTGGAACTACGTTGACGACAAGGACATTCTGTTGCGAGCGGCGAACAACGGAGTTGTTTTGGCCGGCGTTCAGGGGACAAAGAGCTCGCCGCAGCAGTTCGCGGCGAGCGGCGTCAAGGGGGGTTCATCCCCCCTTGGCGAGCCGCCGGCGACGTCAGAGTCAAACGAGGGAAAAACCCTCGCACCTGTGCAACCGGTCGGAAGCGCAAATCCAAGCCCAAATCCGTACAGGTCGACTGACGGGAAGCGCGCATATCGCGCCGACGAAGACGGTTTCACGGACCAAGACGAGCCGCCGGAAACCATGCGCGGCCGGCCATCGGTGTTTGCCAGACAAGACCCCCAGTGGGAATACTTCGAAATCGGGCCACCCCGGCGGCCCGCCGAAGAGGCGGCCGTGGTGGACGGCGCCGAGGAAAAGAGAACGCTGTGCAGGGCAACGAAAACTTCGGCGGGAATCCTCTTGTGCCGTGTGCACCCGCGGACGAATCGACCCGAAGTAATCCTCGTCCACAAGCGCTACACGTACGCGTTCAGCGAGTTCGTCTACGGGCGCTACTCGCGGCAAAACCAGAAAAGTTTGATGGCACTGTTCGAGCAAATGACGACCGAGGAGCTGCTGGACGTCTGGTCGCTCAACTTCGACCAGATGTGGTACCGAATTTGGTTGTCAGGCCCCCGGCGGGAGCTCTTCACAAAGAAGCACACGAAGTTTTATACAAGCTTCATTCGGGACGACGGGGGCAGGGCTTTGCAGCAAATGCTTCGGCAGGTACAAGACCGAGGGGTCCCGTTCTGGGAAATCCCGAAAGGCCGGCCCAACGGGAAGGAAGGGGATCTGGTCTGCGCGATGCGCGAGTTCACCGAAGAGACCGGCGTCGAAAAAAAGGACTACCGGCTCCTCCCGGGCGTCAAACGCCGGGTGTCGTTCGTGCATATGGGGGTGCGTTATGTTCACGTGTACTATGTTGCGGTGGCGGGCGCCCGTCTGTACTCAGAGCCGCGGTCGGGCTGGCGCCGCCCGGTCGTGCCGGGCCGCGGTGTGCTGAGCACGGCCGACTTCATGGGCGAGGTCGACGAGGTCCGCTGGATGGACATCGAGCACGTGCGCTTCGTCGACGACGGGCGCGGCCATCTCGAAGCGATCATCGCGCCCGCGTTTAGCCTCGTGAAACGGTTCCTGAAGGGCCGCTGGGACCAACGCCGCGCGCGGCCGGCGAATATTTCGAGCCTCGACCCCGGGGTGATTGGGGCCCTCGCGGCGCTCGCAACGGCCGCATCCCCGGCTGCCAAACTCGACACAGACGGATCGAAGAATCTTGCCCGGGACAACATCTTTCAGGGTGCGCCGCAAAAGCTGGAGGGCCGGCCAAAGCCCAAGGGGGTCCATGACCCCCCTGTGGCCGCGACGAACCTCGGCAATGAGATCTTTCAGGCGCTGCTCAGCCTTGAATACGGGCAAGAGACCCGACGGGCCGCACGGCGCGCGGCCCGTCGCCAGCGCGCTTCATGGAAAAACCAAACGTTGCCACCAAGAGGCGCCAGCGCGCCCCAAGGAAGACAGGACGAAAAAGGCGGCAACAAAGTTCCTTCGAAGAGTCAGTCCTTCGGTCGCACCACCGCCGGGCCGGTTGGCGAAAAGCCCAAGGGGGTCCACGACCCTCTTGTGGCAATCGATTGCGACAGCCACAATTCGTTCGTGGCCACGGGCCGGAGCCAAAGCCCGATGCCGGGCGGCGAGCCGCGGCCGAGCACGCCGGACCAGATCGCACGCCGCGCGGCCGCGGCCATTAGCCGCTCAAGAACGCCCTCGGCGGAAACCCTCCTCAAAAACCTGTCTTTGACGGAGATTTATCCCGTCGAGACAAGAACGACGGAGTTGTCCGATCCCGGCCGGCCTGGGAATGCATGCACGGTTGGGGGGGCGCCCGCGACGGAGCAAACCAACAATGTCGACCCAGTGGCGGCCACGAACGGATCCTCGGAAGATAGACCCTTCGTTGTCGGACACCCGGGCCAGGGCAAAAAACGACCGTCAATCGGGACGAAATCACTCGATGCGGGCTCGAATGTCTCCGACATTCGAGCGGCGCCGTATGTTGTGAAACTTGTGGGAAATTCTGGAAGTTACGTGGGTGCGCTCGGTTTCGGTCCTCTTGGCCCGCATAACGCCGCGCAAAGCTCGAGTGCGACCGACGATGAAGCTCAATCAGCCCCTCGCGCCCGTAGAAACAACGCAGCCGTTTCGCAGCCGACGCTTGGCAAAAGCGAGAGCCTGGAAGGCACCCTTGGCCAAACCAGACCCCGGGGAGCCCGCCAGAATGACTTCGTCGCACCACCGCGAAAAACGCAAAAACCCGACGGATCGGCTGCTGCCTCGGCCAGGGCACCGACAACGGCCAGAACAGCTTCAAGCGCGGACGAGGGGTGGAGCTTCGTCCAAAGACGTGGCAACAAAAAGAAACAAGCCGCCGACGAAAAAAATACTCGATCGGCCGGGGCCCTCAACCATATCCCCGCTTTTGCCAGACAAGCCGATGTGAAAGCGGGGTCGCGATTTGGCCCGCGAGGGGGCAGAAAGGAGCGACAGCAGTAAATGCGGACCAACACAGTTGGCCACAATACAAAATTTTGTATTGGGGTTTTCCCGATTACATTCTGGCTTCACTGGTCACCGTCGGCTTTGCTGAGTTTTTGCTGGAGGAGCATTGTATAGAGGAGTTCGCGCCTCTCGTGGTCGTCGGCGGCGTCGGAGGCCTCGATCTCGCGAGCGGCCTCCTGCTGGATTTTTTCGAATTCCTCGGCCTCCTTGTCGAGCATGGCGACGATCCTTTGTCGGTACGCCTGCAGCGCGACGTTGTTTTGTTTGGGATTGAGTTTGCGTTCGAGCAGCACGAGGTATTTCGCCTGGAGCTCGTTGTACTCGTGGCGTGTGCGGATGCCGGCATTCATCGCGCTGGCATAAACGCTCAGATAAGTACGGAATGGGGCCGCGTGGTACTGGCGGAGCTGGACCATCCAACGCAGAACCAGGGGAAACGAATCGAGAAAGTCCTTATACTTTGTCTGGAGGTTCTGGAGGAGGCGGTCGGTGCCCTCTTCGTCCTCGATGGAAACCCCCGAGGCCTTCACTTCGGCGAAGATCGAGTTCGCCATGGCGACGAGCTCGTCGGCCGTCGCCGAATTTTTCGAGTGGACCGCTGCTGGGATGTTGACGGTCTCGAACGAAAAATTCGCAGGATCTGGGGCCTGTCCGGGAGAGTCTGCATGCACCGTCACAGACGGCGGGCGTCGGTTTGTGTCGTTGTTTTTCTCCATTGAGGGCTTCTGATCTTCGGCGCGCGATGTTGGTCCGACCAAACCCGTATTCAAAATGCGCAATGTTACTCCGGGAGGCTTAGCGAGCCCTCGGCGAAAGATGCGGTCGGTACGATGTACTGGAGAAGCGATGCGTCTTGGGCCGGCACCATAGAGTTATATGTTGGCGCCGATCCCCATCCCGGATCTTCAGCAACGACGATGTCCCACGCCACGTCTGCCTCGTTTTTGTGCGGCTCGGCCGACGAAGTCTCCCTGGAAGCCTCGGCCGACGAAGTCTCCCTGGAAGCCTCGGCCGACGAAGTCTCTCTGGAAGCCTCGGCCTCGGTCTCGTCCATCGCACCAACGATTTCTTCGTCCGCGCCCGGCGAAGGGAGTTCGACAATAAGGTCGCCGATGTTGCTTCCGCGCAGCTCGGATGACTCCGGCATCCTGGCCTCGCTCTCTGCGGCGCCCCAGACGCCGCCCTCGGATCGAAAAGTTTTTTGGTCCCGAGTCGGCAGTCGGGCGAAGAACTCGTCGTCCTCGTCCTCGTCCTCATCGCTGTCAAACTCGTTTTGGTAGGCGCCGCCGAGGGTTTCTTCCGCCCCGCTTGTTTGTTGCGGGTCCATGGTTTCTTCGTCGGCCTCGATGCGGTCGCGATCACGGGGCCCAGGCCGCATGGAAAATAATTCTGGGCCGCTGATGACGACGGCGTCCCAGTCAACGCCGCCTTCGATTTTTTTCTCGCGGAGGAACGTCCGCAGATTGGCGATGAAGTCTTCGTATCGCCCTTCGGGGCACGGCTCCTCGTCCAGGGGAAAAGATTCATCAGCCCCTCCGAGAACCGCAGGGACGGCGCCCTGAAAAGACATATCATCGAGTAGAAGCGGGGCGGTCTCGAGCTCGACAAAGTCGGGGTCGTAGGCGAGCAAAAGCTCCGGAACGTCGGACGAGAGGGTACCCATGCTCTGCAGTAGGATATTGGGCGAAGAATTAAAAGCCCGCGATGCAGGCCGCTAATACCCCTTTTTGGGCAGACGTTCGGCCGGTGCGCCGGAGGCAAGGCTTTTGGCCGGACGGGGCGAAGACGTCAAAGACGTCCGATCCGCGGACAATAAAGGCATTCTGTCCGCGGCGCCGCTCGTTTTGATTTCTTCTGCCCTCGGGGCGACCGAACCGGTGGCCGAAATAAATGGGACTTCGTTCTTTGGGCCGGATTCGGTCGTATGAAGATCGATGTGCAGGCCGCCATCGGTTTTTTCTCGCGCGGGCTGGTTCAGTGCCCGGCGCCGAACGTGCACGAGATTGTAAATCGCACGGATAACGTCGGGAAACTTATCCGCGCAGGCGTCAAGGTCGACATCGACGCCGTTCGTGTCGTCCGCGCCAAAAATGTCGGCCGGGTTTTCGGCCTCGAGCCACACAATGTTAAGAATTTGGATTTTTGTCGGGCGGTCGAGGATTTGGTTGTTTTCCATGATGAACGCGATTTGCTGCGCGACGGTCGGTTCCTTTTTTTCTGCGTCTCTGTCCATTGTTGCCGGCGAGTGTAGAAGTGCAAAGGTCAGAACAACATTGTTGTTCTGCGTTTTTTCCAACACAGCCGCCAAAATAAAATAATTATTTTATTTCGGTCGGTTCCCTCCTTGGCAGCCAAGCACGCCAAAAAATATGCTTGGCGCCTTAGATTGCGAGCTGCGCGGCGCGCATGACGGTCCAAATGTTCTCGTGCTCCAGAATCGAGCCTGTCTTGGCGCCGGGGTCCCCATGCAGCTCGACAAGCTGCCGGACCGCGACAAGGAAGGATAGCATGTTCCGCAGAAGAACGCCGAAGACGACACGAGGGGGTGCGGTCTCTGCCTCCGCGCCGCCATGCTGTGCTCGGCCCGCGAGGGGGGATGAGCGGTACAGGTCGAGCGTTCTCGACCACTGGCCGTCAACTTTGACGGTTTCGCCGGCCGCCGCCCGAAGCGCAAGCTCGAGAAAGTTGACCGGAACGAAGCCGCTCGGTACGGTGGCGCTTTTTGCCACCCGCGCGGGGCCACGCCAACGGGGGGCACCCTGGCTCAGAATTTCGTCAAACTCGGGAAGCTCGGTGATCAACGCGCCGTCTTTGGCGGGCTTCCTAAACGAGTACAGCAGGTTTTCGAAGAAGCTGACGCCGGTCGCCCGGGCGCCAAGGAGCTCTTCGCGGAGCATAAGCTCCGCGCGGACGGCTTCGAGGAGGCCGGCGAGGCTCTCGACTTCCTTGGGGTCGAGCACGCCGCCGGTCGCGATTCGGAAACACGGGGCCGCCCTGTCACACGTGAGCAGCACGCCGACGGCGCATGCCGTCCCTTTCGTTGGCGAGTGGCTGACTTCGGTCAGCCGGACCGGGACCAGCTGCGCAATGCGCAGCGTTTCGGCGTTTCTCGGAAGGATCGAGACGACGAGCTTCGCTCCGTCCTCGTCGACCGCGGGCGAGCCGAGGAGAAGCTGGTTGCGGGACGTGAGCTTCACGCCAGCGATTATGTCCCACCGGGCGTACGTCCGGCATATCGCGCGGAAGGTGACGTTGACCGTCCCATAGCCGCTGTTGTTGTCGAGGATCCGCAGATCCGACAGCTTCTCGACCCCTGCGATCGAAACGACGAAGGTGCCCATCCAGCACCGATCGACGAAACGCTCCTGCAGGAGCTTCAGTACTGCGGCCGCCTGGTTGGCAGCGAAGCCGATGGGGTTTGTAATGGTGAGGTCGGTGGTGAACCTGCGCTCTTCGCTCATTTTCTGCTTGTGCCGACCCGTACGAACTTGCCCGCCTCTTTGTCGGATCGGGGTCGATCCTTCAATTTTGCGCGTCACGGCGCGACCGCGAGGATCGAAGGGGCGCGGTCGTGAAACAAATACAACCAGCGGAGCCCCTGCGCCATGCCGCTGGGCGGTCTCCGGGCGTGCTCCTCGAGCCGCAGTAGCCGCAGCTTGATCGCTGCGCACAAGTCGGAAGTCGACGCTCGGCCCGGCTCGGACCCCAGGTTTTGAGCGGCGCCGGTCTTGAGCTGCGCGTGGCTGATGGCGCGGTCGAGGGCGCCAAGGTACTGTCGGAGTTCCTCGCGGGGCCGGGTTTCGCAGACAGCCCCCCGCGAGACTGTGCGGATATCCGCCCGGCCGGGCGTGGTGGCCGCGCTGGCCTGTCGAAGAACCCTAGCCTTGATGTGCTGGATTGGTCGGCGCAGGCGGAGCCGGGGACCGACGGCCCCCCGTTTCGCGCCGAAAACCGCCTCGGGGACGAAGCCGACGACAATGTCGTTCTCCAGCTGCCGGGGCCCAATGCCCCGGCTCTCGAGGGGTACCGCGGCCCATGCCCGCTCCGAAGGGTCGTAAAGCATCGCTGCATTTTGCGCGGCGTAGCCGAGAAGGGTCTCGGCCTCGTCGGTTATGTTTTGGTTTTTGGGCTTCGGTGGGGCCGTCGCCCCCCGGCCTTTGCCAGTTTGGCTGGCGGCGTGCGTGAACAAAATCCCAAAACGCTGGTACAGGGCGACCAGCCGCGCGCGCTCCTCGGCCCCCAGGAGCCCGAGACCCCCGTCGCTTTCGACGCCGGCCGAAGCCTCGACGAGCGCGCGAAGCATCGCCGTGTGGAACTCTGCGTCGAGGTCAACCAGCGCGAACTCAAGCGGAGGGGGGCGGGTTTGGGCCCGCGAAGCCCCAGGGAAGTACGCGTCCCGGAACGCCTGAACCCGGAGGAAGAACGCGCTCGCGCTTTTCTCTGCGCGCAGAAAGTGGGAGACGCGGACGCGTACCCCGGGGATCTGACCAGGGTCCGCCGCGACGCGTCCGGGGATGTCGCGGATGTACGACTCGAAGTCAAGCCGCAGGTTGTTCTGGCTTTGTCCACCCGCCGAGCCAGGGTACGCTGCTGCGAGAATGAGGTAGGGCGGGGCGAATGCGATGGCGACCGGCGGCTCGTCGAACGGCTTGCGGAGCGCTTCGAGCGCGAGCGCGAAGCTTCCCTCGTCGAAAAGCTTGGGATCGTGCGCGACGCCCGCGACCGCGCCCGAGCGAACTGCCGCCCATAGGTCGTCGTAAACCCACACGGGCCGTTGGCGGAACAGCACCCGCAGAATCCCGCTGATCACGGCAATTTCGCGCTCGCCGTGGCCGTACGCTTCGAATGTGGCGACCCGGATCGGCCCCCGGATTTCTGCGAGCGTGAGGGCCGGCTGGTAGGGGAGGGCGTCGAGCGTCGCGCGGGTCGCGAGGCTCGGGTCGGCGGAAAGCATCCGGCCGAAATTCGCGAAGCCGTCGACCGCGTCGAGCCTGAGCGCGCGCTCGATTTCTTGGATCACGAGGTATTCGCGCATTTTGTGCGCGTAGCGGGCCAGTTCCGGCGCGACCCTGTCGGCGAGGGCGCCGCCCTGGGACACGAGAATCCGGATCTGCACGTCCCGCTGCTCGGGGGGGAGCTCCGCGTGGGACTCCCGCCGGACAACCCGCCCGATTACCTGGAGGAGCGTCGGGATGTCGGTCGGGAGCGAGCAGATGAACTGGTGGCGCACCGCGCGGAACGTGAAGGCTTCGCGGATGATCTTCGAACCGACGAGAAGCCGGTACGCGTGGCCCGCAGAATTCGCGGGGGCGTTGAACCGCGCGATCGAGCGGTCCATGACCGCGCGGTCGACGTCGCTGTGCACGGCGACGAACCGGGCGGGGATGAAACCGTGCTGGTCGCCCTTCGCGGCCGGGGCACCTTCGTTGCTCACCCCTTGCGACCCTTGCTCGGCTTGGTCGGCCGCGGGGGCCTGGCCGGCCCCGTGGGCGCCGGCGCTCCGCGTCGCGCCGCAGACCCCGCACAGCGTGTGCGCGGAGGGCACCCCTTCCTCGTCGAGGAACCCGTTGGCCCGCAACAGTTCGGCGATCAGCAGCACGCCGGACATTCGCACGCGGTGGTGGTAGATCATAATTTTTCCTGGTCCCGCCTTTACCGCGGAAAGCACGAGCTGCACAAGGCGCGCGTATTTGCCGCTGTACGCCTCAAGCCCGGGGCCATGGCCGTCGGGCTCGCAGGGCGCCGAAACGGGCAGAACCCCGTCCCTTTCATCTTTTTCAGAGGCCCAAGGGGGGTTCCCCCCCTTGGCGCTTGCGAGGCGAAGAAACTGCCCACCGACGACGACCGTCCCGGGCGAGAGACCGAGCTCCTGGCCCCGGCGAACCTCGACGCCCGCGAGGCTCCGCCACTCATCAGACGCCGCCGAAAGCTTCGCGGGCGTTTCGCCCGACAAATATTGGCCAACCGCGGCTGGGTCGCAGCTTGCAGCCGCGGGCCCGAAATCGGGGTTGGGGAACACCATGTCGTACAGCGTGTACGCCCCCGTCGCGATCGATTGCACGGGAGCCCCCGGGGGCTCTATCGCGTTGGCTGGGGCCGCAATGAATGGAGCTTCGTTCTTTGCGGCCGTTTCGCCCCGGGCGTGCGCGATCGTTCGCGCGTGGAACGCCGTCACGGGGCACAGGGTGAACTTGAGGTAGGGGATGGGGTCCGCGCCGCCCCAGTCGTCGCCAACGAGGACGCGCCGGGGGTACGCCCCGACGTCGGTGTCCAGCAGGAACGACACCCGGCCGGCCGCGAGCGCCTCGATCCGTTCGAGCGCCCCCGGAAGCAGACGCGACGCCTGCCGCTCGCCAGTTTTCAGCGCTTCTTCGTCGTCTTCCTCCTCGGCGGGGCCGGACGTTTGCGCTTCGTGGCCGGCCGTTTCGAAAAAGTCTTGGCGGCGGAGGGCCACGCCGCCGGGCAGGGCCGACCGAGGAACGAGCAGGTTGAGGAGGTCGATCACCTCCATTGCGCTCCCTTTCATCGGCGTCGCAGACATGAAGAGGGCGCGGGGCGCCTCGGGCCCGAGGGCGTCAAGGGCGTACTGGAGCGCGACGCCGTAGTTGTTTTTGACGAGCATGTTGTAGACGTTGTGGATCTCGTCGGCGATGAGGAAGCCGCCCCGCATCGCTTCGAGCAGGTCGGCGTTGACCTCGACGTTGCCCTTCTCGACCTCGGCGGCGAGCCTTTCGCCGAAGCTCTCCTCGCGGCCCGGCGCCGACCGCAGCGACCTCTCGTAGAGGTGCTGGACGCTGAAGCCCCGGGCCTGGCCCGCGGTCGTGACCACGAAGAGCCGGTTGGCGAACTCCTTGTAGCCGAAGAACTGGAAAAAACCCCCGCGCTTGCGGTCGGTGACCCGCCGGCGGAACGTTCCGGTCAGGCTGCTGTAGCGCTTCGCATCCTCGGACGCCGGGCCCGCGAGGCTTGCGGCGTCGCGCGCGCGCCGGAGCGCCTCGGCCTCCGCCGGCGACACGAAGCCGAACTCCGGGTGCGCGAGCATCTCCGCGAGGATCGTCTGGCGGATCGTGAAGCCGAGGACGAAGACCGAAGGCTGCTGCAGCGCACCCTCGGCCTCCGCCCGACGAAACGCGTTGATGTACTCGAGCGCGAGCGAAACCGCCGCGATCGACTTGCCGGTTCCCGTTTGCCAGTTTAGCAGACTGCGCGCGTACGGCGTGTCTGGCGACGCGAACGCCTTGGCGAACAGCTGGGCTCCGTGGAGCTTTAGGCCCGGCAGGATGAGGCGCATCGTTCGTTCCGCGGCGCCCGCCGCCGCGTGGCTCGGGCCGCCATAGCCGCGAAGCTCGCCCGGTGATTGGGGTGTCGCGCGTCCCGGGGGGAGAACTTGTTCGTTGGCGGTTTCACCCTTCGGTAGGGGAGGAGAACCCTCCCTGGGCCCCGTTTGCTTCGCGGTCGGGGCCGTCCGGAAAGTAAAAAACTCTTTGCGTTCCGCGAGGTCGGCGAGGAGCGCCTTGACCGCTTCGCGGTTTTTTCCGGCTCCTGGCCTCAGATCGGGTAGCGGTCTGTACGCCATGTTTATGTTATATGCGTGTTGTTCGCCGCCGAATTATTGTTTTTCGGCGGGCGGCTTTTATTGGGGGAACCAGAATGGGCCCGCCTTTTCCTTTCGTTTTCCTGGCGCTCACGGCCGCTTGGAGCCCGTTAAGGGCGCCCGCCCTTATTGATCGAGTCGATGAGCCGGTCCGCCTCGTCGTCGCCACGGGCGGATGCCTTCCGCGCGGCCTTCGCCGCCGCGGGTGCGCCCGTGGCGTAGGGCCCGAACCACAGAAGGCCGCGGTAGTACACAAGCAGGCCGATGACGATCACGACGAGGACGACGATCACGCCGAGTGTCAAATAGGCGTGGGCGCTGCACGCCGCGGCGAGACGTCCGATGAAACCCCGCCCGGAGCTCGGGCCCCCGACAAATGGGCCGCTTTGTGGCAGCGGCTGCGACGGCATGGCAGTCGTCAGCTGTGGAATCGAAGGCTGTTGCATCGCGCGCCGGTAGTTATAGGCTGGCGGCAAGTTCTTGAATACGCTTTCCGCCGCAGTGGCTGCCGAAAGAAAAAACCGATAGCTGGGCCCGCAACAAAATTTTGTATTGGCGGCGACGAGGGGGGCAAAACCCCCTTGGATGATAAAAACATCCGAGATTTTGCCCGTCTCCGTTTCGCGGCCAAAAACACGAGACAAGCCGGCAGAGTCGGTTTCATCATTGCCCACACGCAGCTAGCGACCCCCGGTTGTGCCAAGACCCGCGAAATACGCCAAAAAAATTTGGCCGGGTCTTGGCGCATGAAATCTAGACCGCGTGGTGGACAAGAACAACTTTGTTGTTTGGCGGATTGGCTGGCCGGGCACGCGGGGCGCCCGACCCGCACCAGCCCGGTCCAGTGTGAAATCGAATCGGCGGCCAGAACAACTTTGTCGTTTTTCGCCTCGCCGCAATGGTGTGCGTGCCATCTTTTTTAAGCAACCGCGCCGGTATACATCAGGCCCTCGAGCTGGTTGTTGCTCAGGCCGGGCGCGGTCGAATCGAAGGCAAGGTTCACGGCGCTCAGCAGGTTGCGCTCGCCGTAATCCTGGTGTTGAAGGGCGCCGACCTGGCCGAGGGCCTGGGCCTCCGCTGTCGCGGCCGGGTCCCAGTCGGCGAGCTTGCGGGCGCACTGGGTGGTGTCGAGGGGGGTGACGGGGGCGTTGTCCTCGTTGTGGCGCCAGTAGCACGCGCCATCGGGCCCCTTGATGAACTCGGGCGGGCAGCTCCCGGGCAGGGTCGGCCCCATGCCGAGGCCACCTGCGAGGTTTTCTTGGCTCGGGGAGCGGACGACGGGGGCGCGACGGGGTTCGCGCCACGCGGGGTCCCAGGTGCCCACGTGGTAGCGGGTCGAGGGGCGGCCGACCGAGCCGTACAGGCCGGCGTCGGCGCTGCCCCACCACCAGAGCGGGTTGTTGCTGCCGTTCACCAAGTTGTTACTGCGCGAGAGGAGGGGGCCGCTGGTGTAGCCCTGCTTGCCGGCGCACTTCTCGTACTTGTTGCGGAAGTTCCACGCGACGAAGATGAGGATCACGAGGAGGATGATCAGCACGCCGAGGATGATCGCCGTCGCCATCGGGTTGCGGCCAATGGCCTGGGTTAGAAACGCTTTTCCGTGGGCGCCGAAGCCCATCGATGTTGGTTGGTCCATCGCGCACGAAACTTATATTCGCGGTTTGCCGTCGAGGTTTGCTGGTTGCACGCTTCGTACGGGTGCAGTATACGAGGGCGCGAAACTCCGACACAAAATTATCCCCAGTCGCGGGGGGCCTCGCCCGCGGACGCCAGGAACAACAATAATGTTGGGCCGCCGGTGGCGGGGACCGCCCGCCCAAAGAAGTCCGCTTTTTTCGTGCGGCCGAAAGGAAACAAAGAATTGAAACCCGGCCGCGGCTTCGAAGATCACATCAGGCCTGATGGAAACACACGCCGCCGAAAAAAGCCAGGAAGCGCGGTCTTCCCCCGTCCAGGGGCTAATTCCCGCGGCCCCGCCGCTTGGCGGCGCGGACGGCAAAAGCAACAAAAACGACCCCGCCGAGGGCGGCAATAAAAGTGCCGCCCCAGGCGATTCGGCGGTCTTGGTCGTTAACAATCGGAGCCCGCCGCTCGTCGTCATGGCGGTCCTCGTCGAGCACTTTCTCCCCTACCGCGGCCTGCGGCTCTCCGAAGAGGGCGCCCCCAACCGCGACACGATCATTCGTGACCTCGACAGCCTCGGCTACGCGCGGCTCACCGCGCTGCGGAACAAGCCGCGCGGCCTCCGGGACGCCGTCATCTTCCTCGTCTTGGCGGCCGAAAGCAAGCAGGCGCACCACAGCGCCGACCTCCGGAAACTCCTCGAGGGACTGCGCTACGACCCCTTCGTGAAGGACCGCCATCTCGACGAGGTCCTGCTCATCGTCGATGACGCGTTCCTCTCGAAGAAGAATGTCCTCGACGTCGTCCGCTCCTTTCAGAAGGACGGGCCCGAGGGCGAAGATCCGGTGGGCGCCCAGGGCGCGTTCTATACGGTCCGCCCCTACCACAACTTCATGTGCAATATCCCGGCGGCCCAAATTGTCCCCAAACACCAGATTCTTGCGCCAAACCAGGTTAAAGCGTTTCTCGAGTGGCACAAGCTGAAACTCGGGTCGCTCCCTTTGATCCGCGACAGCGACCCGCCAGTCGTTTGGCTCGGCGCCAGGCCAGGCCAGGTCATCCTGATCGAACGCGACTCTGAAACTTCGGTACGGGCAGAGGTCTTGCGCCGGGTCGTCAAGGCGCCGCTGGCCGAGCCCAAGTCCTCGAGCAGAGGCGGCCGCTCTTCGGGTGCCGAGGGCGACGAATAATCATCGGCTCGAGGAGCCGGGCCGGCAAGAACAACTCTGTTGTTCCTCCGCGCAGGCCCTTGTTTTTTTTGGGCGCGACGAAAAAATGGCTTTGTCGCATCTTTGATGGTGCAGGCACGGGTTCGTGGATTGCTTCGTTTATCACGTCCAGCCAACAAGGTCAAGAATGTCGAAGCCCGATAAGGTCGCGGCGGGTTCTTGCCGCACATCTTCGAACAACTTTGTTGTTCGGGCCGCCTGCTCTTTCGGCTGTGGGGCTTCGATTGCCGGTGGGGTGCCCAGGACGACGTTGTTCACCCTTTTCTCTTTTGCCGCGCGCAGCAGCTCCCGAAGCTTTACGTATTCCGGGTTTGTTGACGTTGCACAGACCCGCTCCGCCTGCATCGAGTAGCGCCTCAGCAGGGCCAGGCTTTTTCTTTCTTCCAATGCGAGGGCCGCGATGTGCGTCTCGATGTAGCGACCGAGCGGCTTCAGCGGTGTTGGCTCGTCGCCCTGCACGAAAGCCGCTGTCGTCGCCGCGAACCTCCGAAACATTGTCTCTCCGATGTCGGCTGCTGGTCTTTCCTCCCAGCCGATGAATGTGTGAATTAACGCCACATCCTCGGTTAGGAGGACCGCCGTCTGGTTTGGCGCGCGCAGCTGCTGCACCTGCCAGGCCATGCTGTAAATCGCTCGATTTGCCAGCTCCGCGTAGCGTTCCTCGACGACATCCTTTTCTTTTTCTACACCGGCGTCCAGCTCCATCCGATAAATCGTCGTTTTCAGCTCCATGTGCTCATAGGTTTCGTGGCCGAAATTGTGCGGTGGATCTCCGCCCACCTCCCAGCTCGCCTCTTCTGCCGCTTTTATCTGGCCTGGTACTTGCAGGAGTGTCTGCATGTTTTTCAGGTGAGCCGACATTGCGCCGTTCGAGGACTGCACGACGTCCCCTGGTTTTTTGTGGAAGCCCTCCTTTGCACCCGCGAGTAGCGTTTTTACGTGTTGGGACGGATGTGCGGGCAGCCACGACAGCTCTTTCACCATTCGCTCGAAAATACTACGCACCGCTTCGTGTAGCGTGTTCAGCTCCCACTGGTGGGGCGCAAGCACCAACGCCTGGTCCCCTCGATCAGGGCTCAGATAAATGTTTCGCTCACGTGGGTCGGCATGCACCTGCCGAAGCACCTCCATCAATAAGGCTGAAACAGCTTTCGCGTCTCCTTGCTGACACGCCGCGGCATCCTCTGCTGTTAAGCGCTCTGATGCTTGTTGCAGTTGTGTGAGCGACGTGAAATATTCGCCTTGGTGGAACGGTTTTGGGTCGATCTGGGGCGGCGGCCACTTTGCCGGCCATCCAGGCATTGGTGCCTTTGCTGACCAGTCAGGCATCGGTGTCGCCCCTGGTATAAAGTTTGCGATTTGCTGGTTCACATTCCCCTGGATGCGGTTCATGTTCCCCCGAATTTGGTTCATATCTCCTTGGACGTGGTTCACGTTCCCCTGAATTTGGTTCACGTCCCCTCGGACGTGGTTCACGTTCCCCCGAATTTGGTTCACATCCCCCCGGACGTGGTTCACGTTCCCCTGAATTTGGTTCACATCACCTTGGACGTGGTTTACATTACCCCGAACCTGGTTCAGGACCTTATAGCTGCTGTCGAGAGACTGACTATTGTCGACATTTGTGACTTGATTGTTATTGACAATGTAGTTGTGTGTCGTATGGGCGGGTAGCTCATTGACTTTTTTCTTTTGCTGCTGTAAAAGTTCTGCGACTTGTTGCTGAAGAGCTTGAACTTTTTGGTCGAGCATCTCGCTGGTTTTTTTATCCTGAACCTTGCAATATTCGTGGATGTGCAGGCTTTTCGCCTGCTTCGACGCAAACGTTCGGTTGCACGACGGGCACGCGTGGGTGCTTTTGTCATCCCCTCTCTTTGAATGTAACACAGGGTCGCAGGGCGTTTTTCTCGCGAAATGCCTCCGTAACTTGTATGGGGCGTCAAATACTTTCGCGCATCTCGGGCATGTCCGATCGGCCATCACCTCCAAAAATAGTGACCGGTCACTATTTTTGGAGCTGTCGTGTGTCCAATAGTCATTATTTTTGGAGTCACCATGCCGCCAAATGTACCGTGGATCATTCCATTGGTCAAAACTCCAGCACTATCTTATATTTACTATGCGCCGGACGAAACAGCGTTCTATGACTTTTTTTCTACCGAAACTGGCGCCATCGAACGGTCAATACGATTGGCGCCCGCCCAAAATATTAAGGGGGGGGGGGGGGGGGGGGGTAGGTACACAGAAAACATGGGCGCCCGGCCACCCAACAATTATTTTCTTTCGGTTTCGGCGCACGAATTGTGTTCACAAAGTGAACATTTTGGGCACCTTTTCCGAGCACACTGTGCCGCAGAGGCCCGTATTTGGCCTCGCGCATGAACTAACGGAAGCACCGCGCTTCGGAAAATGTTCCCGCCCGAAGCGCGGCGCCGCCGGGCGCCAGCGAACAAAGAACTATCGTTGCACGGATTGTGTTCTTTTGGGAACATTTTCCGAGCACATCGTTTGCATCAAAGGCCGTGCGGGCCTCGACGGAACCAAGAACATGGCGTGGCGGCTTCGGAAAATGTGCCGAAGTCACCAAGCGCGTCAAATCAACCAAGTTGCGGTAGACCTCCCCAGCCCCTGGCGAAAAAAGGCGAGCAAAAAACGAAACAGCGCCGGTGTGTTCGGGCCTCGACAAGCGCGAGGAAGAAAAGAAAGGTGTGCCAAGCGTGGTGAAGGCTAGACCGCCGAAAGCTCTGAGAAAAAATCATCGACGGCGCTTTCATCGAGCAGCTCGCTGCAAGGAGGAATATCGCTTCCGGGATCACAGCTGGCGGTGGCGGCTTTTGGCGCGCGCCGGCGCACGCGCGTGCGATCGCGTTCGAGCTTTTTTTCCGCGAGAAAGCTGCGAGGAGAGCCGCTCGCGACGGCAGCACGGGCGAGCTCGTGGACCTCAGCGATTCTTGGTTCGACCCGGGCCATAAAGCCAGGCTCGCGCTGCACCGGGACGTAATGGATTTCGAACAGCTTCCAAGGAACGACGCCGAGCAAATAGTGGGCCGTGGGCGCGGCCGCGCGCATCGCGGCAATATCGCGGAGACGGTCCTGCTGGTCGCGGTTCCGGCCGTCGGCGAAACAGGGGTCGGCGTGGATGACAGGAAAAGCACCGCTGTTGATATGGCCGAGCACTGGATTAAACTGAGCGGGCGGCGAGCTGCCGAAATCGATGAAGGCGTCCCCGTCAAGGACGACGCTTTCTGCTCCTTCGGTGGAACCCATCGCAGCAACGGCCAGAAGCCATGCAGCGAAGGCGACATCCTCGGCGGGCCCGGGGCTGCCAGCTTTTTTACGCAAGCGGATCGCCGGCTCGGCGTCGAGAAATGGGGCGTAAACGGCGATGATGCCCCACGCGTGGGGTTTATCCCAGGTCGCCTTCTCCCGGTGAAAGTCCCAATCGTAGGCCTTCCCGGGACCAAGCTTCCCGAAAGCGCACTTCCGAAAAACGGCGTCAACGAAAAGTCCGAGGGATGCGATTGGGGACACCGCGAGTCCGGACTGAACCTGCGGCGCGTATTGTTTTGGAATCTTGCCGTCTGGTTTGCGCCGCAGAGGGCACTTAAACTCGACGAGAGCGATCGCTTCGACTGCGTGCTCCGGAGGCGGTTCGTCGTTCGTGTGGAGCCGCCACGTGCCACCCACGGCTGCCGGCGGCTGAGCATCCTGGGCACCAATACAAGACCCAACATCGGGCTCCTCATCGGGCTCGGTCTCGGACGCCGAGGACATTTTTGAGCGAGTGGCGACCGGCTCGATTGTCCCGGTAATGCCGGGCACCTCGGCCGCCGAAATCGGCAAAGACAAAAGGACGAGCGTCACGACGCAGTAGCCGTCGGGGCTATTGCGATGGCCCGCGAAGCGCTGCACGCAGATTTTGTCACCTTTAAGCCGTGTGGCGCAGTCGAGCTCGAGGACCCGACCAACAACGGCCTCGAACAAGCTCCCCCACCAACACGCAGGCGAGCCAGGATCCCATTCGAGCTTCCCAGTGCGCGCGGCGGCTTTGCGCGCGACGACGTCAAAGAAGCTCATATAGGGGTTTTGGTCGAGAATCGCAGACAGTTCGGAGCCTCCGACAGTTTCGGCCATCGCCGCGTACCAGTCGGGGGTGTGTTGCCGCGTGGCCCCCCAAAGAGCAACGAAGGCATCGATCAGCGCGTCCAGCTTCTCGCGAATAAGAATTTGGCCACCGGTGCAGGGTTTCTGGACACCGCCGGCGGAGCCGCAAACGGGGGAGGCCTTGGAACAAAGAACAACCTTATTGTTGTTCGACATCGTATCGTGTCATCCCTCCGAGGGCCTGATGTCTAAAGAAACGGACCATCCGACGACCGAAAGCAGCAAAAGTCGCCACGTCTAGAATGTCGGGGACATTCTAGAACGCGCATCGAGCGCGTCGCCAATCGTTTTCGCGGCCTGTCCGAGTCGCGAAGCGGCGGCCGCCTGGAGTTCCTCCAGGGCGTCGAGATATGGCGCGGTCGCGGCCTCGAGCCGAAGAACGCCCTCGTCGTCGCCGACCTCGACGAAGCGCGAAGCGAGAGGCGGAGGGTGCCAGCCGAGAGCAAACGCAGCCCCGGTCCTATCGGCCCTGTCGAGAAGCGGCGGGAGTGGCGGAGGGACGGCGGCTCTGTCGCTCTCCCGGGGGCCAAGACTCGCCGTGACACTTTCGATGTCTTCGACGAGCCTCGTAATCGCTTCGGGGTCCTGGAGCCCAGTCTTCGAAAACTCTTCGGCGTCGGCGGATGTCACCCGAGGAATCGCAAGCACCGCGGCGGCTCTCGCGATTCTGCGCCGAGCGGGGTTCGCTGACAAGACGCTCGGCGGGAGGCATTCCCAAAGCCCCTCGCCTGACGGCTCACACAGGGCGTCCTCGAGCCGGCCGAGAGAAAGCACGGCGGCCTCCGCGGCGTGTCGAAGCGCGGCAGCGCCCTTCCCCGCGGCGCCAACGGAATCGACAACGTCGGCGGCGCCGATGTAGCTGCGCCCCGGATAATTTGATGCCGGCCGGCGCCCCGAAAAGCGCCAGCCGCCTTCGCGGCGGTTAAGCTCGTAGCGGCACCAGCCGCCAACGTGGTGCTCCAGACCGCCGACAATGGCTTTGCTTTCGTGTCCGAGAGGCTCGCGATACTCAGGCGGTGCAGCGCATCCGCAGGTCGGAATAGGCGTTGGTTGGCATGCCAACCCCGCCTCGTCCTTCGAGGGCGCCCAGTGCACGCGTTTCACTTTGCCGCCACGCGCCGGTCCGGGATTCAAAACGACGACAAAATCGTTCAGGTTTACCGGGTCCGCCGCACTGTCAACGATAAAGGCGCTCAGCGGGGTCGCGACCCCGCTGCTGGCATCCTCGATGTCGGTGTTGAAGCCCATCTGCATGTGTTTTGCCCCTATATGTTGCGCCCGAGATTCACGCCACAAACGGCAAAAACCGAGCAGGAATGAGCCCTGCCCATTCCAGTTTTCATCGGTGATGGCGGTGCGAACTGAACAAAAAAGGGCCGCAACCAAATGTCGCCGAAGCCGGAAACCCGGCAACACCAGAAACACGAACGTCACCAACCTCCGGCACCTTGGCAGGCAACAGCCCGCAGAGAAATCTGCGGGCGCTAATAACGCAGCGAAGAACACGATGGCCGAACAAGCGATGGCGCCCGACGGCGCAGGCGACGAGGGGGTTCCTGCCCCCTTGAACCTTTATGTGCCAGGCTCCTTGTTCGCGCGGTATACGCAAAAAACACAACACAGTACTGAGATGGAGGCTCGCGGCATATCAGCGCTCGGAGGCGGCTTGCGCGAAACGACACCAAGCGGGCGCCCCGGCACCGGCACCGGAGACCAAACCCAGAGGCGCGCCCTCGAAGGCTTAACATCGACAGAAACTGAGTGCGCAGAGGGCGCGTGCACAAAGGACGGCGCACCATGTTCATCCAAGCCCGTACTCGTGGCGATTGCAGCGTTTTCGCAGCACGTCTCGGGCAGCATGGAGGGCTCGGGCCCCGGGCCGAAAAGCGCTCCGACGCCGGAAACAGCGAGAGAGAATGGGCGCCAAGACGGCGACAAGAATCGGCCCGGGGCGCATGGGCCTCTTCCGGGCGGCACGGCCCCGGAAGCAGCGGCAGTAAGGAAGGCTGCGGCGGCGGTCGGATGCGGATCGGAATCGTGCCTACTCGCGCACCCGCGATTCGTAAACTACGCGGAAGAGGAATTTGGCCTCGAGCCGAAACGTCTCCAGCGAGAAAAGGATTTGCGCTTCAAGGCCGCGGGTCCAAGATTGGGGCACGCGCTGCTCAACAACTTCAACATCGACGAAACACTGCAGCGCTGGGCGCGTGTTTTTACGAGCTTCTTCCCGTACCCCTTCGCGATGATGGATTTCGACCGCACCGGCGAGCCGTTCGCGACAATCGACCCGGTCGCAGTCCTCGCGGGCGAGATTCCTATCAATCTCGGGCCAGGTCTCGAAGAAACGCGGCGGCCATGCCAGACCCTCGGCTGCGTCGTGAACACGGATGTTTCGACCGGAAAGGGAAAGCACTGGGTCGCGGTGTTCGTTGACTGTCGCGGCCCGGGCGGGTGGACCGTCGAATATTTCAACTCGGCAGGCCGTCCCCCGCCAAAAGCGATGACCAACTGGATGGAGCGCACGCGGGCAAGGCTCGCCACGGCGAGAAAGAGCGGCAAGACTGACGGCGCCGTCACCGCAGTCGCGGTGACGGACGTGGCGCACCAGGAAAGCCAAACCGAATGCGGCCTGTACGCGCTGTTTTACATCCGCCGGCGCCTCGAGGGGACGCCGGCGGCGTACTTCGAGGACCCGACAAAAATCATCACAGACGACGAGATGACAGAATTCCGGAAGCATTGTTTTCGGGCGGCCACGTGACACGGCCACCCGGTTTTCAGAAGCCCCAACTTCCTCGCGTCTCAATAGTCGGACCGACGACGCCGGTACTGCACAACACACCCGAAGCAGCAACGCCAACAGCAACGCGCGCTCAGAAATGGCCAGCAAATGCACATCGGTGCTAATCGCCCTCATTGTCGCCCTCGTGGTGATCGCAATATACTGGATGTACGTAAAGGGTTACTTTGCCAAAATGTTCGGCACGGAGCACTTCCGCGGGGCCTTCGGTCGCACTCCCGCCATGACCCAGTGCTGGATCGGGGGCACGGACAGCCCCTTCTTCAACGCGTGCCGCTGGGTATAAGCGCCGCGGTGGCCGGAACGGCAGAGCCGGCCGAAGCCGAATTTTCGGCGACCAAATATTACCGCGAGCGCCTGTTCTTCGGTAAGCAAGCCACACAACTGGTAGACCGCCAAGACCTGGATGCCAGCAAATAACCCCACCACGCTCGTGCCGCGGCACGAGCTTCTGGCGATCGTGATCGCAGCGCTTGTGCTGCTTATCGTCCTGGTCGCGTCGTACATGTGCCTGGTCTTGTACGGAGAAAAAAGCGCAGGCCCGTGTCCGCCGTCTTCACGAAATCCGGCACCGGTAGGCAGCGAGGGCTTCCTCGGAAATTTCTCATACAACCCTGTCTGCGGCGGGAGCTACTGCGATTCTTTCCGGAAAAACTGCCACGGCTTCACGTCCGGGGCGATGCCCGCAATCGAAAGCGAATGGTCTGGAGGCGGTCTGTGCTCAGGCCTTTTCACCGATGGCGTCCCGCCGTAGACCGCCGCCAACCACGGATCCGAACCTCGCGAAGGCCAAAAAACAAAGACCGCATTATTTGGCCGCCGATGCACAGACGCGCCGCTCCTTTTTCGTCCCGTCCAGAACGCCCCAGCTCAGTTTGAGGCGTTTTTGTGGGCCGGACAAGCAAAACTATTGGGCGTATGGATACACGGGCCCGCAGGAGACCTGATAGGTGCGCAAACGACATGTCAAAAACAGGTGGCTGCGTCGAACTGACGACAACGGAATCGCTGATTCTTGCAACGTGCGTGGTGTTGGTCGCCATTCTGCTGTACATTTGCGTGACGAGGAAGGGCGCATCAAGCCAGAAAGCCCCTCGCGCAGCTCCACATCAAGTAGCTTCGCGCGCAGCGCCGCCGGAGCACCTGGAGCCACATCCAGACGACGTCGCGCCCGACGGCCAGCGGCGGACTCTCTTCCGCGAACTTTCGAAGCCCTATTCAACCGCCGACGTTGATCCGCTCGTTACGGGCCAGCTTTATGCGTGGAGAGACGACACCCGCAACGTCTATGGTATGCGGACGTCACATGGGGGGAAGTACGGCCTTCATGAGTTTTCCACTGGCGTTCCCGGCGAGGTCGGCGTTGATCAAGGCCCATGGGGGCTTGACGAATACGGAGGACGTATGATCGGCTACGACGACGGAATACCCGAGGCGTGGCAGCTGCCCTCGACGCCGGTTCGCTGGTACAGGCCCAGACAGAGAGACTACTGGGGGCCCCAAGGTCTGACACCTTATGTTGTAGGACTTTTCGCGCTCCAGGAAGGGGACCACGAACCTCTCATGAATTAAACGCGCTGAAAGGCGAATTTTTCCGAAATTGAATCGCAAGCGTGCTTGCAAAGAATGCCGCAAAAACTGTCTATCGAAGACGCGAAAAAAGCAGCAATCGAACGCGGCGGCTCATGCTTGTCAGAAACATACGTGAATATACGCAGTAAATTGATGTGGAGATGCGCAGAAGGACACGAATGGAGCGCCGAATTCTTTTCGATTAGGTCCGGGCGCTGGTGTCCGAAATGCGGAATCATCAGGAGGAGCGAAAAAGCCCGACTCGGCATCGATGCGGCGCACAAAGTGGCAGAAGCACGTGGTGGGCGCTGTCTTAGCACAATCTATGTTGACAGCAAAAGTAAACTTCTTTGGGGGTGCGATAAAAATCATGAATGGGAGGCGAGCTACAATCACGTTAGCCGTGGTCGCTGGTGCCCGACGTGCGCAAATCTGCACAAGGCAAACCTTCTTCGCACCAACACAATCGACGGCGCACGTAATCTCGCAGAAAAACGAGGCGGAGCCTGTCTTTCGGAAACGTACACGAACAGCTACACGAAACTCCATTGGCGGTGCGCGAAGGGACATGAATGGTATGCAGCGCTCAATAAAATTAAGGATGCGGGACATTGGTGTCCAGAATGCCCAGGCTGGACACGAGAAATCAAATGTCGAACGCTTTTGGAAAAGCTGACAGGTAAGCGATTCCCGCCCGCATCCCCAGAATTTCTTCAAGGCCTGCGGTTCGACGGCTACTGTCCGGAGCTGGGCCTAGCATTCGAACACAACGGTAAACAACATTACGAGTTCGTACCTTTCTTCCACCGAACGGTGGCCGATTTCGAAAGTCAACGGCTGAGAGACCAAAAGAAAGACGAGTACAGCATCGACGCGATGATTGCGATCCTAGTGATTCCTTACTGGGAAAAGGATCTTGAAGTCTTTATCCGCAAGGAGCTCGGCCTCCTGGGAATTACGGTGGTCGATGAGGCTTAACCGACGTGTACGCCCGAAAAGGCGCGTTTTTTTCCGGCGGCCCCCTCTATGAGTCGGACGCCAAAAGAACGGAATCCGGGCTGATTTGAAGCGGCCAAAAGGGAGCAATAGCGCGAATGTCGACAGTGAGCGATCCATCTCAGCCATCAGAAAACCCGGCACCGGTCCGCCGCCAGATTGTCTTACCTCCAGGCAAAGCAAACAAGGCAACCCCGCCCCCGAGCAAAGCGACCCAGTCCTCGGCGACGAAGCGAGCCTCCGCAGGCGAGGCGATCAAGGCAAAAACAGCCCCGCCCCCGGCCAAAGCTGCCCAGGCGTCGAGCAAAATCGTTTTGCCGCCCGCCAAAAAGGTGTTACAAGCGGTTCCGGCCTCCACGACCAGAACGGCAAAAACGTCCGAACCCGTTGACGGCGATGAGGGGGCGCAAACAGCAGCCTCGACAGCCACGGAGGACATCGAAATCTTCGAACCCGAAGATCACTTGCGGTCCAAAGCGATGTGGGGAGGAGCGCTCCAGCCTGTGCACGATCCGTCTCTGAGAGGAATGGTTTGGCGCCAGCAGCCGGACGCAATCGAAGGGAAAAAGCCCGAAAAGGCTGAAGAGGACTTCAGCGAATCGGAGCCCGAGGATGGAACAGGTCTCGGCGAAGACGAAGCCACGCCGCAAATTCATCGCCCCCAGCCCCTCGTTACGACGCTCGCCCGGCCGCACACGCCGGCGCTACTAAAGAGCATCGACGAAATCTGCGTGAACGCGTCGGACCACTACATGGGCTGCCGGGCGAACGTGGCCACGAAGCGCGTAACAAAAATCCACACCGGCTTTGACCGGGAGACCGGCACGGTAACAGTTGAGAACGACGGCCCCGGCATCCCGATCACCCGAAACGAGCGGGCGAGCACGAAAGCGGGCCGCGACGTCTACACGCCGGAAGTGGCGATGTCGTGGGTGTTCGCGGGGACAAACCTGAACAAGGCGGCCACGAACGTGAAGGGCGGGACAAACGGGATCGGCGCGAAATTCGCGACGGCGTGCTCGGTCGAGCTGAACGTCGAGACCGTGAGCGCCGACGGTCGAAAGACGCAGTACTACCTACAGCAGTTCCGCGATAGGCTCCGCGTGCGGCGCCCGGCGATAGTCATCGATATAAGCGGCACAGCCGCTTCGGCCGAAGCGAAAAGGATCCCGGCCGAGCGAAGAAAGCCCCACACGCGCATATGGTTCACACCCGCCTACGCGGAGCTCGGCTACAAGCTCGTGGACGGCCGGCTCCAACCAGCCGACGCGGAAGAGCTCGAGGCCTGGATACGGCTGCGGGCGCACCAGATCGCTGCGTACGTGGGCTCCAAATGCGCCGTAACGTTCAACGACGAGCCCTGCGAAACCCATGGGTCGGCAGATCTCGCCAACCTGATGTGCACGAGCTTCGGCGAGGCCGAGTCGGCGGTGGTCCTGACCGCGCAGCTCAAAGCCGCGGAGGAGCCGTACAAAAGCCACCCGTGGGACGTGTCTGTCTTGGTCTTCCCGCCCGGCGTCAAGGGCGGAAAAAGCGGCCCGCAGGTCGGCCACACGACGATCGTCAACGGGGTCCTGACCCGCGAGGGGACGCACATCAAGCACCTAAAAAAGCTGATCTCGGAGGCGGTCGGCGTGAAGGTCGAGGCGGCGACGAAAAGCAAGAAGGCGGTCGAAGAGAAGAAAGAGAAGAAGCCCTCGGCCGCGGAGTCGACGGCATGCCTGCGCATCGTGATGTGCGGCGCGCTGCCGGGGGCCGACTGGACGGGCCAGCGGAAGGACGAGCTCCAGGTCCCCCTCGCGACGGTCCAACAGTACGCCTTTACGGCGGCGTTCCTGAAGCGCGTGACGTCGGTGGTCGCGGAGCGGGTGCTCGCGGCGGCGATGGGAAAGAAGAGCCGCGCGCCGGTCGCGATCGAGAAGTACATCCGCGCGCGGAACTCGTCGAGCCGCAGCCACGCGGCGCACTGCGCGCTGATCGCGGCGGAGGGCGACAGCGCGATCGCGTTCCTGCGGAAAGGGCTTTCGTGCGCGAAGACGAAGCAGCCCCCGGGCTCGCCGACGTTCGACTGGCACGGGGTGATGAGCCTCCAGGGCGTCTTCCTGAACGCCCACCGGCAGGTGACGGAGCTCGAGACGTCGACCGGCGACACCGTCGTCGTCCGCAGCGCGCGGCTCCAGCAGAACAAGGTGCTGCAGGCGATCGCGGCGGCGTGGGGCCTCGACTACAACCGCCGCTACGGCACGCCCGAGGAGCGGGCGAAGCTCCGCTACGGCCACTTCATCATCTGCACCGACCAGGACCTCGACGGAATCGGCAAGATCGACCCGCTGACGCTCGTGTTCATCTTCCTCTTCTGGCCCGAGCTCATCCGGGCGGGCTGCGTCCAGCGGCTGAACACGCCGGTCGTCCGCGCCTACCCGAAGGGCCCGGGCGCCAAGGGGGCGCGCGCCCCGGTCGAGTTCTTCTACGAGGCGGAGTTCGAGCGCTGGCGCGCGGAGGACCCGAAGCGCGCAGAGCAGCACGCGATCAAGTACTACAAAGGGCTCGCGGCGCACGACGACGACGAGGTCGAGCGGATGTTCGCGCCGGAAAGCTTCCGAAAAGCGCTCTACACCTACACGCTCGACGACGGCGCGCGCGAGCTCTTCAACGTGTACTACGGCCCCACGCCCGCGCTGCGGAAGGCGGCGCTGTCGAAGCCGATCCCCGAGCTGACGTTCGAGGAGGCGCGGGCCCTCCACCAGAGCCGCCGGATTTCGGTCTCGGCCCACCTCGAGCGCGACGCGAAGGCGTACAAGCTTGACGCGATCAAGCGCCAGATCCCCCACGTGGTCGACGGGCTCAACCCGGCGCGGCGCAAGGTGATCTACGGCACGATCCGGCGCTGGGCGAACGAGCCGGCGGCGAAGGAGCTGAAGGTCTTCCAGCTCGGGGGCTTCGTCGCGGACAAGTGCCTCTACCACCACGGCGACGCCTCGCTGAACTCGACGATCGTCCACATGGGCCAGGCGTTCCCGGGTGCGCGGCAGTTTCCGTACCTCATCGGGGTCGGCCAGTTCGGCGACCGCCACGGGGGCGAGGCGGGGTCGCCGCGGTACATCGCGGTGAAGCCCTCGCCGCTGATCGGCGCGCTCCTGCCCGACGCGGACATGCCGATTCTCCGCTACACGTGCGCCGACGGCGAGCGTGCGGAGCCCGAGTGGTTCGTCCCGGTCGTCCCGACCGCGGTCCTCGAGTCGCTCTCGATCCCGAGCGAGGGCTGGAACCACGTGAGCTTCGCCCGTGACCTCGACGCGGTCCTCGCGGCGGTCGACGCGCTGCTCGCGGGCGAGCCCCTCCTGTCCGGGCTCGCCGAAAAACTCGCGGCCGACGGCCCCACGCTCGCGGTCCTCGCGGAAATCGAAGCCGCCGCGGCAAAATGGGCGCCGCCGGTCTCGCGCCGTAACTTCAGCGGCGAGGTGCGGATGTTCCGGGGCGTCGAGCACAGCTTCGGCGACTACGCGTACGACCAGGCGACCAACGTCATCACAGTGACTGAGCTGCCGATCGGGATGCAGACCACGGCGTTCCTCGACGCGCTCACCAAAACGCGCTCGAGCAAAAAAGAAAACCCCCGCCTGCAGTACCTCGACGGCGACCCCCACGACAGCAACTACAGCGGCTCCGACTCGATCCGGATCGAGATCAAGCTCAAGCCCGGCGCCTACGAGCAGATATGCGAAGCCTTCGGCGGCGAAGAGATCGACCCGATCGAGGACTTTCTCAGGCTGCGCGACGATCTGCGGCCGCACCTCAACTTCTACAGCGAGACCGGCTCCGTCCTCGAGTTCGGACAGTCGTACCTCGCGGCGGTCCTGTGGTGGTTCCCCGCGCGGCGCGCGCTCTACCACGAGCGCCTCGAACGCGCGCGCACGCTTCTCGAGTTCAAACTGCTCGAACAGGGGCAAATCCTTCGCTACATCCCGCTGGCCGAAACCCTTAAACTCACCGAGCTGGCGTCTGAGGCGGAAGCGGCTGAGCTGCTCACCGAGCACGACTTCGTGCCGCTCGACACCGCGCTCGTGCACCAGCCCGGTTTCACGCCGACCGCAGACCTAACCCGGCTGATCCGCCAGGGCTCCGGGGCAAGCTTCAACTTCCTGCTTGACTTAAAAGAGCGAGAAAAGCTCGGCGCGGCGGTCGAGCGACGAAAGGAGCGGCTCCAAAAAACGCGCGAAGATCTCGCCGCGGTGCACGCGCAGCTCGAAGAAAAGCCGTTCGCGGGCGTGTCGCTGTGGCGCGCGGAGATCGCGAAGTTCAAGCAGGTCGTCAGCCGCGGCCTCGCATCGAACTGGAAGTTTAAGTAAGAAGAGGCGGTTAGGGCGCCTTCGTCATTCGAAGCCTTTGGGGGTTGACAAGGTCAAGCTAACCCGCGGGCTTTATTTTTGTGGGCGCCTAGGAGACGCTGCAAAGCTGCGTCGGGTTCTGCGCGCTAAGGTAATCCGCGATAAACGCGGGGTTCCCGGTCGCGATGTTCGCCCATGTGGTCGCGGCGTTGACGCCGACTTTGACCTGGCCGCCTGCGCCGGCCATCGCGCTGACACCCGGGAGCGAGGCTTGGACCCGGCCACTCGAGAGGGTCTGCACGCCGAAGCCGGTGTTGTTCCCCGCGGCGGACTGGAACTGGCTCCCAAACAGGAGCCCCTGGGACGCAACGGTGATGCCATTGGCGCCGTTGAGCGCGCACTGGATGATAGTCGCCGGCCCCCCGGCAAACTTCCCGCCGGTCTCGACGTGGATGCCGGAACCCGTGTTGCTGTTGCATGTCGTTGTGCCCGCCGAGGCCGTCGCGTTTTGGGTCACGTGGAGGCCGTCGATGCCGTTGTTGCTCGCCTGCAGCGAGCCGCCAACAGCGAGTGTCGAGCCGAACTCGACGAGAATACCATTAGCACCCGCGTGGGTGCTCGCCGTCAGGTTGTTCGCGACGGCGAGAGACGAGTTGCCGCTGACGTGAACACCGGCGACGGCGGAGGTCGAGCCATTCGCGAAGATCGTGTCGTTCGAGGCGAGAGAGGAGCCCTGGAAGAGTCCGATGCAGGAGCCCGTCGCGTTGAGCGCGGAGAGCGTGCCGACTTCGAATCGGGAGCCCCCGGTGAGAAAGACCGAGGTTTCGTCGCCGTCGATTGTCACATTCGCGGTTGTCGGGCCCGCGATCAGCAGCGAGCCGGCCGTGAGGAAGACGTTTGCGCCGAAATTGTTCGACGAGTTCAGAACGCCGGTCGTGAGCTCCGAGCCCGCGAGGAACAGACCTTGGGCGCTGCCTGTGATCGTCGTAACGGCATTCACGGTCCCCACCGCGCCAGTCAAGCTCAGCCCGAATGTCGAGTTGTTCTGCGCGGAGAGGCTCCCGCCGCACGTGAACTTCGAACCTTGGGTGAGCGAAAGACCGCTCGCCCCGTTCCCGTCGACGGTGAGCGCGCCGCGCACGACGAGTTCGCTCCCCTCCGAGAGTGAGACGCCGCTCCTACCAGGCGCGTTGAAGCCCGAAGAAGTCAGGTCGGCCTCGACGATGAGACAAGACCGACCCGTCAAGGTGATTGGGAACGTGTCGGCGGGGGTCATTACGAGGCTGTCCTGGTTGTCCATCACGCTGCCGCCGTTGAGGGCCAGCAGCGGCGAGCCGGAGGCCCCCGTGAACGTTAGCGCCGTTCCCGACGCGAAGCCCCCGCTGTCGAGGGACATCGCGCTCGCGTCGATAAGCACGTTGGCGTAGTCGAGGGTCCCTTCCCGCGTCACGGACAGGAGGCCCGCGGTAACCCGCACGGCGGTGATGGTAAGATGGCCGCCCCGCGTCGCCTGGACCGTGCCGTTGTTCGACCACAGATTCCCGACCGTGCCCATCGTTCCGGCGGTCGCCTGGATGATGAAGCCGTCGGCGTAGCTCTTCGATAGCTCGCCGGTAAGGGACAGTATCGAGCCGGCCCCGAGAAGCCCGGCGTACTGGAGCGAATACGTCGCGAACTCGGGCGCCTCGGACGGCGCTGAGAGGAACTGGCCCAAGGCCGTCCTCACGAACAGCGAGGTTGTCGTCGGGGCGATTCCCGTCGCGTCGAGGCTCCCGAGGGTGTCGCCGCCGACGAATGTCGCGCCGAGGTAGCCCGAGAGAAGAAAGAAGCCGGAAGTGACGACGTGGAAGGCGCTCAGCTGGACGAGCGCGGCGTCCTCGACGAAAAAGCCGCCGAGCGTTAGCGGCGACGAGGTCGCAATCAGGTTGACGAGGGAGAAGCGGTCGGCGTCGCGGACCGCCGCGAGCGCTGTCGCGGTCGTGACGGTCGTGTCGAGCGCCTCGATCACGAAGGTGTCGCCGGGATTGGGCGGGGTCGGCGCCCACGCGATCACGAGCGTCGTCGCATTCGGAACCGCGACGATCGGGACGTCGACGGCAACGGTGCCGAGGCCGAAGGGGCCGACTGGCGCCGCCGCGAGGGGGCCCGAGGTGAAACGGATCCGCTGGCCGATTTGTGCGGGCCCGTACGGGCCCGGGCCGACGACCGTCACGATCTGCGACGTCGCGTCGGCGCTCGCGCTCGTGACGGCCTGGCTGAATATCTGGGTGCGTCCCGGGTTCGGATTCGTGTTGTAGCCCCGGAACGCGAGGGGTGAGCGCTGGCGGCCGCGCCCCCCGCTGTTGACGTTAAGGATTCTCGGCCAAGTGTAGATCCCGCCGGTGCTCAGAATCCGAATCTCCGCGGTGAGGTTCCACCCGAAAGTCCGGACGTCGTCCAGCGCGCGGTCGAGCGTCAAGTAGGGGCTCGCGAGCGTCCCCGCGCCGGCATCGTTGCCGGTGGCGCTCACGTACAGCTCGAGCGTGTCCGGCACCGGTGGCCCGGGCGTGACGCCGTCGGTCGGAAAGGTGCCGACGTAGCGCCAGTACGTTATCGTGAACGGGGCTTTGAGGCCCGGGGGGACGCCGTACGGGAACTCGATGCGCTGCCGCAGCCCGTCAGCCACCCACACTGAGGGGTTGTAGGGCACGGACCGCCCCTGGCTATCCTGGAGCGAGGGCTGGTACGCGCCCAACGCGTACGTCGCGGGCACCATGTCCGTGAACTGGGCGAGGTTCTGGAACTGGGTCGGCGCGCCGGGCACCGCCGCGAGGACGACGCCCGAGATTCCGCTCACGACGCCCACGACGTTTCCCGGAAACGGCGCAGGCGCCGGAGGGGTCGCCGGGATTTGGTCGTCCTGGATCCAGACTTCGCGGCGCGCGTACGGCCGGCGCTCGTACGTCGAGTCGGACCCGTCGCCTTCGTAGTGGTGGTGGATCCGCCGCTGCGGGTACGCGATGAAGATCGGCCGCTCTCCGGGCGGCTGCCGAACGATGCTGTTGGGGTTTGACATCGATGGATGTTTGTGTCGACGCGGCGCCCGGTGTATTCAGGGCGATTCTTTTCCGACAAAAAGTCCCGCGCAGGGGCGGCCCGCCGGTTTTGTCGAACCCAAATACCCGACTCTGTGGCGATGAACGTCACGGTCGATAAGGACTTTCTGGAGCGCTGGGGGCGCGCGCAGACCGTCGCCCGCGCGGTCGACATCGCCGCCACGCTCCTTTTGGTTTTGCTCGTGATCGCCGTGCTTTGCACGTGCCGCGCCGCGCAAAAAGAGCACGCGGTGAACAAGCCCTGGCGGCATTCGAGCAGCCGCCGTCGCGGCCTTCCGTATTTCCGCCCCCCCAATCACTACCTTGCAAGCCAGATCGCGCGGCCGTTCAGGCACACTGCCGAGGTTGTCCAAGAGGCCCCGACGTCTCACGTCGTTCCGCTGTACGACAGCCCCTGGTGGCCCGGCGTGAAGTGGCGGCGCGACGAACTGTACGACGTTTTGTTTCCGGAGAATCCCAACTGGGCCGCGATGTGAGACTCGAGGAAGCTAGCCGGCGGGGTTGGCCTGTATCGGGCCGGCGCCTCGCCGGCGCGCGGGGCTGAACCAAATAATATCGCCGCCAGCCTTCCTCCCCGCACTAATACGAGCCCAACGAAAGTTGTTTCGGAGCGATACAGCACACACGGTAAACACAACACACCAAGCTCATGGACGGCACAACAACCTACCTCTGCATTGCGATCATCGTCGTTCTTGTCCTCGTCCTCGCCTACATGTATTACAAGCAGCGCGAGGGCCACTCCGCCGGCAAAGTCATGCATTTCACATCCGAGGGAATGACCGGCTGCTCCGGCTGTACCACCTGCATGTGAGCCCGAAACGAAAGAATAAACCCAGCCGGGCGTCAAGGAGGAAACCTCGCCAATACAAGATTTTGTATTGGCGGGCCAAAAATAGTGCGCCCGCCCTGGGCGGGCGGGCTGCGGCGCGACACGCCACGTCCGCCCGTCGATTGATGGCGGCGCGGAAAGAAGCCAAACGGCAAAGTCACCGGCCGGGCTTCTTTCTTCTTTTTGCCGGCCGCTCATGCGCGGCCCGTATTATTAGTCGCCGGCGGCACAGTCGAAGCGAGCGCGCCACAAGCAAAAAACGGCCGCAAGATGGATCCGAGCAGCGAACCTGGCCGGCCGAGAAGCCCGAACGGCGATGCCCGGCCGGCCTCAATACATGAGATCAGGGGCGGGGCGCCCGATGCAATAAATCGGGGCCGGCGCCCCTTACCCGCGAAAGCGAAGGTCACCGACCGCCTCTACCGAAACAGCACCTCCTTTCCCGCAAAAATGACGGCGATGCTCCGGAACCTATACCGCGACTACAAGGCCGCGCAGGAAAACCCGGACGCGCGCGAGCACGCGTGGGCGGCGCTGCTGAAGTACTACCAGTTCGTCGTGCGCCGGGTGATGACCGACCCCGAGTACGGGATCGGATCCGAGGGAAACGCGCGCGGGCTCCTGCTCGCCCACGGCATGGGGATGGGCAAAACGATGGCAGCGGCCGCGATCGCGATGGCGCTTTGGGACGTGCGGCAGCCCGTCGTCGTTCTCGCGCGCTCTCTCCAGCAAAACTTCCTCGACACCGTCGCGAAGGTCGTCGCGGTCACCCAGCGCGCGGCGGGTCTGTCCGCGGAGGAGCTGGCCGCGCGCCAGGCCGCGGCCCAAGCGCGCTTCTCGTTCGTGACGCTCGACGCCTACAACATGGCCGATCAGCTCGGGCGGGCGGGGACCCGCGAAAAGGGACGGCGGGGCGGGCCCGCGACCGGGCTCACCGTCGGCGCGCTGGACGGCAAGCTGTTGATCGTCGACGAGGCGCACAACCTCTTCCGGGCGATCATCAACAGCGGCGCGGAGACGACGAACGCTCGCCGCTTCTACGCGATGGTCCAGGAGGCGCGCGACCTCCGCATCGTCTTCCTCACCGGGACGCCCGCGTCGAAGGACCCCTTCGAGCTCGTTCCGTGCTTCAACATGCTCGCGGGCGAAGACCTCCTCCCGCCGCAGTACGAAATCTTCACGAAGCTGTACGTCGACCGCGAAGGGCGGCGGGTGAAAAACCGCGACAAGCTCGCGAACCGCCTCGTCGGCCTCGTCTCCTTCGTCACCCACTCGCTGCCGACGGAGCCGACCCCGGAGTCGCTGCGCACCCGCCTCGAAGACATCCCGATTGAGCTCGCAGCCGAGGAGGCCGGAGTCGAGCCGCCCGAGAGCATCCTCGCGGCTTCGAGCGGCCCCCGCCGCGAGCGGGACGACGGCTGGTTCCCCGAACGGAAGCCACTCGTCGTCGATTGGGTCGAAATGGGGGGCGAGCAGTACCGCTGGTATCTCCTCGCCCGCGAGAAAGAAGAGGCCGAAGGCAAGGGGGGGCAGGGCGGGCCAAGAAAAGAGGGGGTCCTCGCCGCGCCCGCGCTCGCGCTCCCGGGCGCAGAAAAAAAGGCGATGCGGAGCTACTACGTCCGGTCGCGGACCGTCGGCAACTACGCGCCGCCCCGGGAGATGCTCGGGCGGCCCATCGAAAAGATTCCGCCCGACGGCTTCGCGCCAGAGCGGGGCCCGAAGCTCGCCCGTGTCGCCGAGCGGGCCGCCGCTGCGCCCGGCCCGGTCCTCGCGTACTCTCAGTTCGTCGAGCACGGGCTCAAGGCGTTGGCGGGCTTTCTCCGCCGCGCGGGTTTCGTCGAGTGGGCCGCCGGCGCACACGGGGACGCGCCCGCGTACGCGATCATCTCCGGCGAGGTTGACCTTGCGCTGCGTGCCGAAATCAAGAACGCGTTCAACGCCGCCGACAACCTGCACGGCGAGCGGCTCAAGGCCCTGCTCGTGTCGAAAACCGGGGCCGAGGGCCTCGACCTGAAAAACATCCGCGAGGTCCACATCCTCGAGCCGTACTGGGACAAGGCCCGCGAAGACCAGGTCATCTTCCGCGCGGTGCGCCTCGGCTCGCACGACATGCTGCCCCGCGAAGAGCGCGAGGTCGCCTCCTACCTCTACATCGCGGCCCCCAACGCCGAAATCTTCGCGAACATCCCGCCCGCGAACCGCGAGGCGAAAACGATCGACGAGCTGTTCCACGACCGGGCCCTCGCGAAGTACGAAATCAACCGCGACTTCCGTAAGCTTCTCTCCGAGGTCAGCCTCGAGTGCTCCCTCCTCGGCTACGGCTCGTGCCGCATGTGCGTGCCGACCGATGCCGTGCTTTTCCACGGCGACCCCGCCCTCGATCTCCGCATCCCCAACCCCTGCGAGCCCATGCGGAGCCAGGAGGTTGACGTTCGCGAGATCCGGGTCGCCGTGACCCCCGGCGCGGAGCCCCGCACATACTATTTCGCCGACGACCCCTCTTCGCCGCTCGGCGTGCGCTTTTACGAGTTCCGCGAAGACCTCGACGGCTATGCCGAGGTCGATCTCGCTGAAAGCGCGGTGGATGCCCTTTTGCGCGCGGTTCGTGGCGAGGACGCGCGCCAAAATAAATAGAACTTCGTTCTTTGGGCTGGCGCAGAATTGCATTGATGTTGTCAACACAGAGCTGTTCTGGGCGCTTTTCTGCGCCCGGTTCCTTCGTTTGCATGTATTGCGTGTCGCGGCGGCGAGAACAGCCGCCTTTCCCTTGCTATGTCCGGTCTTTCCCCAGTTTTGTTCGCGGCGGTCGTCGTCCTCGTGTTGGCGATCATCGCGTATTTTGCTTTGCGGCCCGAAGAACTTTGTTTATCGGGCGGCCCCCTCCGCGCCGTCCAGTCGGCCGTGCTGGTTGGCTCTCTCGCCACATTCGGCTTCATCGCCGGAGCCGCTTGTGCGCGCGCCTCGAGACGCAAGGGGGGTTTTACCCCCCTTGCTGCCCCCTCCACAGGTGGTGCGGATACAAAATCTTGTATTGGCGGCTCGAATGACAAAGTCGTCCCGGCAGGGCTTGTGCCGTTCCACCGCGCGCGGCTAACCCCCGAGGAACGCGCAGCAGCCGAGCGCGAACTCGACACACAGGGAACGCTTCCCTCGCTTTTCCTCGGCGCAGACGCGCCCGGCCTCCCCTATCGGCGGGGTTCCTACGAGCAGCGCCTATCGCTCCACGTCGGACAGAGAAAGCTCCTTCTGACCGAAATCGCATTTCTCGCGCTGTGCTCCCGGTCCGGCGACACTGTCGTGTACGCGGGCTCGGCCCCCGGGACGCACGTCCCGTTCCTCGCAGAGCTCTTCGACGGGCTCCGGTTCATCTTGTACGACCCTCGAGAGTTCGACATGTCACGGGCGCGGGGCCGGGAGCTCGACCGAATCGAGCTCCACCAAGCGCTTTTCACTGACGACGTCGCCCGCAGCTTCGCCGGCCGAGACGACGTCCTCTTCATTTCAGATATCCGAACGGGCTCCACCGGGCCCACCCAAGAAGACGACGAGGCGTTCGAACGCGCCGTCGAAGAGAACATGGCGATGCAGATGCGATGGTGCCAGCTGATGCGTCCGCGGAAGGCATCCCTCAAGTTCCGCCTGCCCTACCGCGGCGGACAAACGCGCTATCTCACGGGCCAAATACTGCTTCAGCCGTGGGCGCCCGACAACTCCTCCGAGACCCGTCTGATCGCCGGCCCGGACTTCGAGAGCCTCGCCGAGTACGACGCAGACCTCTACAATGCGCAGCTGTACTACATCAATGCCATTCTGCGCCAGTGGAAGTTCTACGAGCACGGCGTCCCCGTCGACCGCGCCAAGGGCATGGACCACTGCTTCGACTGCGCGCTTGAGGCGGCGATTTGGCGGCTCTACCTCGGCGCGCCCAAAAAAGACGCACGGGGCGCCGAGGTCGCCCGGCTCGTCGCCGCGACGACACAGCATCTGCGCCGTCCGCTCCTCGTTCCACCTCACGGAAAAATGGTGGATGCGCGGGCCGACAAACGCCGAGATGTTCTGCTTGGCCCCCGCGGCTTCGTTGGTCGGGGCGCCGAGTCGAACCCAGACAAAGACGCTGATACATGACGCAGGCCGGTCAGACACTTTGCACGACTGTGCAACGCGGCTGGTGGGGACTGACAAACAACAAAGATTCTGGTCGTTTTTTGCGCCCTTAAATCGGCCAGATTTGAACAACGGCCGGGGTCGATAAATATTTCTATCGAACGACACGCGCATGGAGACGCCCGAGAAAACAACACAGCCGACGGAGGTCCTTGACGTCTTCGACCCATTGGCCGAGCTGCTTGGCGAGGTGCCGGAGGCTTCTGAGCACGAATTACCTCCGTCAATTCTTGCACCAGCCGAGGCCGCACGGGGTCCCTTGGGCGCCCCTGCACCGACCCCCGGGGACCCTCCGGAAAATCTCGCGGCCGATCGCGCGAGAAAACTTCTCTTCGCTTCTTTGGCGCCTGACTGGCTTCTCGCCCAGGTCGCCGAACAGAATCCGCATGCAGCACAGCTCTGCACGGGTGCAGTCAAGCCGTACTTCTCGCTCGTATCCGATCTGACGCTCCGCGCGATCGACACGCTCCCCCGGACGATTTCCGCGGATTCGCCCCGCATGGAGTACAGCGAACGTCCCGTCGGAGAGCGCTCGACCCTCCACTGGGGCCAGCGGAAGCTCGCCATCATGGAGTACGGGTTTCTCGGCGACGTGCTGACCGGCGCCGAAGAAAAAGCGCTCGTTGTCTACGCTGGGGCCGCGCCCGGCCGCCACATTCCCGACCTCGCGTCACATTTCCCGGGAGTGCCCTTCCACTTGTTCGACCCCGCGGCATTCGACCCGCTCGTGCTCGACCCCCAGCTTCAGGCCGATGCCGGCATCGAGCCGCTTCCGCGGCTTGAGGTGCACCAATGCTTCTTTGACGAAAGCTGGGCCGCCGCCTTCCGGAAAGCGGTCGACGACGGCGCCGTCAAAACGCTCATCTTCATTTGCGACATCCGGACCGCCGATCCGTTGGAACAGACGAAGGCTGACGTCCAGGTCGACGTCCAGAAAGATATGGAGCGGCAGCAGGCCTGGTGCCTGCAGATGCGGCCCTTCGCTTCGTTGCTCAAGTTTCGGCTTCCTTGGGCGGAGGGCGCGACAGAGTACCTCCGAGGCGAGGTTCGGATCCAACCGTGGGCCCCCACAACTTCGACCGAAACGCGGCTCGTCGTTCGCCACGGCGACCTTGACCTCCGGACCGAATACGACAATCGCGCCTACGAGGAGGCGCTCGCCTTCCATAACACGGTTGGCCGGGTTCGCCTTTACGACCACGGGATCCCGTCGGGCCTGATCCCCGGCTTCGACCACTGCTTCGACTGCGCGCTCGAGGCCTTCTACCTACGGGGCTTCCTCGAGAAACGCGGAACACCCGCGTCTGCCGAAGACGTCGCCGGGCTCGCCAAACAAATCTCCGCGCGCACCGGCGGTCGCACACATGCGACCGAATACCTCCCCTCGACGACCCGGCAATCCCAGAAGTTCCCCGCAAGAACCTACCGCGATCGACAGGGGAACGACGCGTTCTCCTCGCGGGGCCGACAGGGCAAAACTCCGGGCCAGAAGCGGGGGGGCTCCGGCCCTCGGCAGCGCTGATCCGTTTCGTTCGCTATCCGCCTTGTTTTTGGGCCCAAAAGTATTCGCGCCGAATTTGATTCGTGGTCGGAGGCGTAACAACCGCACCATGCTCGGCTCAAAAAAAACCCGAAATTCGCACAAGCAAAACCCCACGACCCCGGCCGTCGCGATGCTTGGCTCAAAGAAACGCGACCGCGGCCAGAATGACGAAGTCATTCGGGACGACCGTGAAAATTCGAGCGAAACCCAAAAACCCAAACGTGTCAAACTTCTTGAGGTTACCGCGCCGATCCCGCCAACCTCGGCGCGGGTCTTTAACCCTCCAACCCGACCGGACATACCAGAAGCGGAGATCTGGTGTGAAATCCTCGCGATCCCATTCTACTTCGTTTCGAGTCTTGGCCGCGTGAGCCATATCAGCGGCATACTTGTCTCTCAGGCGGTGTCCAAATATGGCCGGCGTACGGTAAGTTTGCGCCTTTGCGGCGCGCTCACCGAGAAACACAAAAAACAGTACGGCACCCGCCAGGTCCACCTTCTCGTCGCCGAAGCGTTTGTACCCAATCCTATGGGCTGGACGCGAGCCGTCCACATCGACGGCAACAAATTCAATAACCGCGCCTCCAACCTTGTTTGGAGAGCCTGCTACTCTCCGCCATCTCAGCCGCAGAAATCAAAACGTAGCGCGCAGGAAATGCTCGCGCTTGTCCAGCGAACGCCCGCTGCACATTCGGCCGCTTCGGATAGCGACGCAAGCTCGCCCGAAGTATTGACTGCGAGTGTCATGGCGTCGGACACGACGCCACCTGCGATCAGAACAATTGAGCCGTTCGAGCCTCCTTTGCCTCAGACGCCGCACATGGTCCGTGCGACTGTTTCTCTGGGCTCGAACACCAAAGATGTCCCGCCCGAGGTTATGTCTGAGACTTCCTCCGATCCGTTCGCCTGGTGTGAACGGGAAATCGGAAAACCTCGGCGCGACCCTTTCGCACTATCAAATCAAGGATTCGACGGGGGGAACGTCGCGCATGACGACCCTTTCGCCTGGTATAGCCTGGGGCTTGCCGAGGAAAACGTGTACGACGTCCCGTTCGCCTGGCATTGTCTTCGGTTCGCCACCTGCAACGAGGAGGGCGCGGCCCCATATTCAGCCTAGATGTTGATGCCCCTGTTTTTGACTTCACCGGTCGCGCAAAAAAAATCAAAGCCGAGATCGCTGAGCTTCTCGGATGGGTACATGTCGATGCCATCAGTGACCAGAAGACCTATGGGGCAACGTAGTTCGTCAAACGGTCGACTACACGGCGTAGTCGGAGCGGAATCCGCATGCGATTTTTTGCGATGCAGATGGTGGTGCTCGCGGTCGTCGGGATCGGGTCGCCGACCGCGAGGCCGAGCGACGCGACGCTTACGTCGGGGTCGAGCCGGAACGATACGCCGGATACGAAACCGCCTGTGCCGACGAGCTGGCCCTGGAGCCGATTCACCCAGTTGTTGATGATCGGGTCGGCGCTCGCGAAGCCCTTGATGAAGATCCGGTTCGTGACCGCGAGGTTGTTCCCCGGCATGTTGAACTGCAGAAGCTGGCCCGCCGCGACGACCGCCTGGACGCCCTGGAAGCAGTCCTGGGGGAAGCCGACCGCGACGTCGGGGTTTCGGAAGAAAAGCGTCAGGCCGTCGACCGACTTGATCGGGTCGGTGAAGATGTAGGTCTCGAAGCCCTCGAGCGGGAGTGCGAGGAGCCGGTCGTTTGTTTCGGTCGGGATCACGCCGAACTCGAAGTGGTGGCGGACGCCCCCGCCGTCGCTGATTGACTGGAGGCTGCACTCTTTCAGCTCCAGCGTGAAGCGGGCGCAGTACGGCAGCTGCGTCAGTGGTCCGTCGATGACCGTCGGCGGCGCGGGGAACGGCGGGCCGTTGTTCGGCGTCAAGACCGGCAGGCCCGGTGTCAATACGGGGCCGGGGTTCGAAACATACGGGATGTCGGGCGGCAGCGGGGTGCAGAAGTTTCCGACCTGGATCTCGATCACCGTGTCGATCTTGTCCTTCACCCCGATCACCTGGTTGCCGGTCACCCCCTGGACCATGAAGTTCCACGCGAACATCCCCAGGTCGGGGCGCGACGTCTCGACCTTGTAAAAGGTGTCGAGGACGATGTACTGGTCGCTCACCCCGTAGATTCCCGCGGGGCAGGGCCGGTTCTTTTCGAAATGGTCGTCGCACGCGTCTTGCGGCGCGTAGAACGCGTCCTTCTTCAGCAGTTCCTTTACGTCGAGCATCTGGCCGCGGCCGTTGCGGTGACCAGCGCGGACACCCTGGTCGTCCGGGAGGATGATTGCGTCGTCGGGCGGGTTCTCCGATGTCCGCTCCCACTCTTCCGTGCTCGGGTAGTCGGGGCCCGGCAGGTAGCCCTCGCGATGGCCACTGCCTCGAGCGTAGTCTGCGCCACTTCGCGCGGCCTGGAGCGCCCGAGCGCGGCCGCGCGTTGCGTACGCGGCCCCCGTCGGATACACCGGGCCGACGGTTTGATACATTGGGACGACCGCCGGGTACATCGGAGTGGCGCCCGGTCGCGCAAAGGTTTGGCTTTTTCCTTGTCCGTGGCGGTTCGCCTGTGACGCGCCGGCGTAGGCCTGCTGGCCCACCGGGTTCGTCAGGTAGCGAGGGAGCGCATTTTTGCCATCGTAGTACAATGGGTAGCCGTCGTGCGACATGCTGCTTGTGTCTTTCCGGCCGGCAGCTTTATAAGGCGCGACAAAAGAGGTGGGACGCTAAGCCCGTGTTTTTTGCTGCCGTGCTCTGCACGATTTTTTCAAGGATCAACGGAGTTGATTCCAGGGGCCCGAGAAGTGGATCAATATTAAGGACGGCGTTCTTCTCTCTTTCAGGGCGCCTACGCCGGCGAAAACTCGGTCAAGCGCTCGCGGATCGTCGGTTGGCCCGAGTCCCGGCCTCCGACGCGGATCACGGCTTCCGTTCGCCAACCGGCGCCGAGGGCCCGATCCAGCACCGCGCCGTAGCGCGCGGGCACTGGCCGCTCTTCCCCGTAGAACGGGAGCGACGCCAGCGGAAAAAGCTCATCCTTTCCGTAGCGTGGGTTGCAGTCCGCGTTCGCATTGTCGGCGGCTGCCTCGTAGCGGAAGCGTGGGTCGGCGTTGAGGTAAAAGCCCGCCTCTGAATCCCAGCGGTAGGGGAACAGGTCGATGTGAATCTGCGACAGCGGCGCGCCTGGCTCCTGCGTCCCGGCCTGCCAGTATGCGTCCGTTCTGTTCCGCTGGAGAGTGATGCCCCGCGCGCGGAACGCGTCGCGCATGTCGGAGGCCGCGAGCGGGTCCTCGCCGCTGGCCGGCACGAGGTAGCCCGCGTCGCCGTCGTCGTCCCAGGGCAGCAGCCCGCCGTGCCGCGCGGCGCCGAGCAGCGTCCCCGCGTCGAGCCACGCCTCCACCTTTTTTTCGCGGAGAAGGCCGAGCGTCGCCGCGAGCAGCGCGCGGATCGCGGCGATCTGCTTCTTCGGCGTGAACGCGCTCTGGATCTGCGCGCCCGGGCGCGGGAGCTCGCCCTTCGCGCTGCTCAGCGCGCGCAGACCCCGAAGAAACGCGTCCGTGTCGAGGCCCGTCCCGATCGTCACGCGCGCGAAGCCCTGCAGACCTGGGAGCGTGCCGCGCTCGCGGACGAACACGCCCTGTTCGCGAAGCGCCGCGACGCCTGCGGGGGGAAGGGCGAAAAGCACGAAGTTCCCGCCTGCGCCTCCGACCGGGATGCCGAGCTGCTTGAGGCTGCCGACCACCCGCATCCGCTCGATTGCAACGAGCTGCGCGCAGCTCAGGTAGTGCTCCGCTTCGGCGAGCGCCCCGCGCGCGCCGGCGTCCGCGAGTGCCGTCACCGACTTCGGGCTGAGCGCGACCGAGATCTCGTCGATGAGGCCCGCCGCGGCCGCGCAGTAGCCGACCCGGAGGCCCGCGAGGCCGAACGCCTTCGAAAACGTTCGAGCGATTACGACGTTCCCCAGCGCCTCTGGGGCCCGGAGCAGGCTCACCGCGGAGCTCGCGTTTAGGCATGCGTACGCTTGCTCTGGCGTGCTAGGGGCCGCGAGCATGTCTTGCGCCGCCCCCTCGAACTCGATGTAGGCTTCGTCGAACAGAAACAGCGCCGCCGGGTGGCGGCCGGCCAGCTCGCGGAGCTCCGCAAGCCCCCATTTGTGGCCCGTCGGGTTGTTCGGGGTGCAGAGGTAGACCAGCGCGCCTTTGTCCAGGTCCGGCGCGTGCAGCCCGAGCAGCGCCGTCAGGTCATCGAAGCTCGGACTCAGCCCCAGGTTCAGCGGGACCCACCGGAGACCCCGGAGCTTCACGAAGTGCGAAAAGTGGGTGTACGTCGGCTCGCCGCCGAATACTCGGGTGATCCCCCGGAGCGCGCACGCGTCGACGACCGCGCGGAGTATCTCGTCGCTGCCCGCCCCGACCGCGACGTCGACGACCCTTTCCCGCGCCGCCTGTGCCAGACCGAGATAGGCCAGAAGGGCCGACCTCAGCGCCGGCGTTGGCGCGCTCGCGTATAGCGTGCAGGTCGCAGGGTCCGCGGTGGCCGCCGCGAGCGCCCGGAGGACTCCCGGAGCGTGTTCGAAGCGGAACTCGTTCAGGTGCAGGCGGGCTGCCGCCCGCGACGGCAGCGGGCCGAGCTCGTAACGTTGCACTTGCTGCGGCGCGCCGGTGACGCGGGCCCCTGATCGGCTGTTGGCTCCATCCTTTTCCGGGCTCCCCTCGGCCGTCTCTCTCTTTTGGGTGGCAATCAGCGCCGTTGCTGGTGGCTGCTCCATCCCGTTATTATCGCGCTTAAAGTTCTCCAGAACGGCGGCCAACGTCGAGTTAACTGTGTTAACTCTTTCCTCGGCCGTGTGGACGGAATCCGACCGAAACGTGCCGATCCAATTGCTGGTCCGGAAAAAGAGGAAAGTACCCGCACAGCCTGGGGTTTTCGTCTGCGCATTTTCGCCCGCTTTCTCCGCTCGCGTAGCTTTGTTGTTCTTCTGGCCGCTTTAGCCCGGGAAGGGTCGGCCGGCCCGAAGCGGGACCTTTACGTAGTCGTTTGGCCAATAGCTTTCCGCGAAGGCGCTGCCGAGCACGTAGCCGCTCATGTTCAGAGCCACATCGCTCAGCCGCCCGTACCAGTAGCCGTCGTTGTTGCCGGTCGGCTTCCCGTCGGCGTCCGTGTCGCCGATCAGCTGCAGCCGCTTGCCGCTCACCTCGATTTTGTGCGTGCCGAGGAAGTCCTCGACCGCTTCCCAGCCGAAACTCACCGCCAGCGCCTGGACGTAGTGGCCCGGATACAGCGCGCCCAGGACCGCGAAGAAAATAAAGTGCGTCAGGCCCCAGCCGTCGCAGCCCTCGAAGCCCTTCCGGTCGATGATCTTCTTTTCGAGCACGTCCCGCGTGCCCGTCCGGCGGATGTAGTAGCCGTACACGATGATAAACATCACGACCACTATGTAGAGCGCGACGCATGGCACTTTTACGCCTCGGATGTAGCGGTTCGCGAACATCTGCCCGCTTTAATCCCTCGGTGCGCGTTCTAAATCGGTCGATTCGCGCCGAGTACGACCCACAAAAAATCGACACTCGCCGTCTTCGGCGCTTACTGCGGTGCCGGCTTCGTGCCCCCGAAGTAGGGGCGGCCGTATCCGTTCTCGACCATCCATGCGTTTACGCAGTTCGCCGCGGTCCTTTTTGTTGGGTCCTCTGTCAGGTACAGCTTCGCGAGGGGCCTCCCGTACTTGTCGAAGTCGCCGAACTCCGCGACCAACACGTGGCCGAGCACCTGGCCCGCGAGCGCCTCCTTCGCCTCGTGCGCCTTCTGCTTCTCGGCTTCCCGGTTCGGGTGCGTCTTCGCCGGGCGCATCTCGGGTGAGTCGTAGCCCTCCATGCGTACCGCGAACTGTATCAGCTCGTCGCGATACACGAAGACCAGCCGCAGCGTGTCGCCATCGTACAGGTCGACTACCTTGGCGTGGGTCACGAAACCCTTGTAGCTGAAGTCTGCCAGCTGACCTTTTTTTGCGGATCGGATGCGGACATCGACCTCTTTACTTGGTGGGTCTTCGGTGCTTTTGTCGTTCCTTGACATGTGCTGTTGTGCCATCTGGTATAGTTTTGACCTTTCGTTTAGTATGCTTCAGTCGCGGCCTTCAAATATCCCTGGGCGCAAACACAAAATTATCGCGGTCGACTTTAGCAACCCCTTCCTTCGCGCCTTTTTCGCCGGCTATCCAAAGGCCCACGAGGCACGGCTCAACGAAGCTACCCGGTCTCTTCCCGACTGGGCCGACAAGGCCCGCGCGCAGGAGCGCGCTGACGCCGCCAGCGCGGGGCATAAAGCGCGCCCCCTCGCCATCGTCTGCGACATTGACGAGGTCATCCTCTCCAACATCCACATGAACAGCTTCTCTGCGCCGGCCGGCGCCCAGGGGCCCGATGCGATCGACTTCCACGCCGCCGACGCTTTTGGTTGGCCGCGAGGGGCGCGGCTCAACCCCCTCCTTCCCGGCGCCTTTGACCTTCTCGCCTGCGCCCGCAAGCTCGGGCTCGCGATCTTCTTCGTGACCGGCCGACTCGAGCCCATCCGCGAAGAGACCGTCGAGAATTTTGTTCAGGTCGGCCTCGCTGGCAACTCTGACGAAAAAATTCTGCGCACCGCCGACCTTTTGAGCCCCAACGGCCCTCTCATCATGTGCACCGAGGCCCTGTACCCCAAGCTCGGCGAGTCTATCCGGACGTTCAAGGAAGGGCGCAGACAGCTCATCGAAAAAAACCACCGCATTGTCCTCAATCTTGGCGATCAGGTCAGCGATTTGGGCCTCTACGGGGACATCCAGGTCCTCGTCCCACATCCCTTTTATTTCATTTTGTGACTCGGCGGTTCTGCCCCGAACGCATTCGGGTTTGCGTCGTAGATCGTGCATATCGCGCTCGCTGTCGCCGCGTCCTCGTCGTTTAAGATCCCGTCCTCTTTTGCCTCCCACAGTTTTGTTATTAGCCGCCCGAGTTCCGGTTTTGGCACGATCGACGCCTGCAGGGCCTTAACGTATTTTGCGTCGACTTCTCCCGCTTTCTTGGGCCTTTTCGCGCACAGTGCCGCGGCTGCTGTCTCGGGTGTGAGGGGTGCCGAGTCCGATAACAGCTTTTCTGGTTGCGCGGGCGGGGGCTTCGAAGCCAGAAGGTTTTTGACATTCGACCCCCCTTGGGCCTTCTTTGGTATCTCCGGAATTGGTGGCGTTCGCACCGGCCGCGGGGCCACGGCCTCCTGCTCTTTTTGCGGCAATGCTGGCGGTGCCGGTGGTGGTAACGCCGCCCCAGAGCCCATCCCATTCGCTTTTTTCGCGGCAGGCTTTATCGTGTTTGATGCATCCCCGGGGGGTATGAAATTCGATAAATGCGCACTCATTGGCCCCTTTGCCGATTTCACATATAACTCTGGATCGCTTTCGTACATTTGGGGCATCATCGCCACACCGCCATGCAGCTCAGGGGGGAGCTGTGCTCGTTCGGTGTGTGATCGAATGATTCGGTTCAAACCACTCGCCACTCCATCGAATAACATTCTCGTTACTTCTTGTAGCGTTCTTACTTCCCAGGTTGCCTCGTCGTTGCGTTCGACGAAGACCATGACCTGGTCAACCCGTTTTGGGTTCAGGTATACATTTCGTGCCATCGGGTCTGCGTGCTCGCCACGCAGAATTTCCATCAAACCCTCGACTACGTACGGCAGTGCTTTTTCGGGGTCGCCTTGGTCCATGTAGTTCATCCTGCAATAATCGTTTAGGCGCGGATTGTTGGTGAAAAGCTGCCTGACCATGGCCACCGGCACAATGAGCCAGCCTGGGCCGCCGAAGGCCTTAATGTTTATGTTATTAATTGTCTGGATCGCTGTGTTGTTGCTATTGTTGTTATTGCTGTTGTTAACGTTGTTGTTGTTATTGTTGCTGTTGTTGGTATTATTGCTTTGCCGAGTAACTCGTTTAGGGGCGTTCGATGTTTTACTGGCCGCTGGCGGGCACTCCAATTGTTTTTCCAACAATCCGGTAAGATGCTCAATCTTTGCGTTTTGGCTTTCGATTCGCTGCTGCAAATCCTGCATTTGTTTGTGCAATGTGTGCTCCATTAGCATTTCCATTCCGCTTTCGCTATTCGCAATTTTGCAGTGTTGGCGTACATGCCGATACATTGAGGTTACTGATGCAAAAGTTCTACCACAATATTTACATAATTGCGACCGATCCTGGTCATCGTGCTCGCCGGGATCCACGATTGGCGCGCATGGGGTTTTTCTATTTGTATGCTTTTTGAGGAGACTCGGTTTTGTAAATTCCTTCTGGCATTTAGGACATGTTCTATCCATAATCCCACCAGTACTCAATCAGCTTCGTAGTTGAAGTCGGCAATAAATACTAGATACCTTCGTTTAACTGATTCTCGCCTCCCATTACCGCGGTTCCAAAATGTTCACTTTTGGGCGAAAGATGTTCACTCCTCGGGATCCAAAATGTTCACTTTTGTGAACATTTTGGATCCCATGTCTCGTTCTTGGCTATATATTATGAAACAGAGAAATTTATCGGTATGTAGTATGCTATG